>Ga0209761_1000195_pt1 | contig 34776 bp, 36 predicted proteins | sample GraSoi013_1_40cm_4_FD_185818 | JGI IMG/M metagenome (GOLD analysis project Ga0209761, IMG submission 185818) | Grasslands soil microbial communities from the Angelo Coastal Reserve, California, USA - Sample 09_25_2013_1_40cm (SPAdes) (version 2) | ecosystem: Environmental > Terrestrial > Soil >... | reverse complement strand
GATCCCGCGACGAATCGACCGATCGCCCGCGTCGCATCCGGGACGAGGGACGACGTGGACGCCGCGGTCGAAGCGGCCCGGCTCGCCTTCGAGTCCCCGGAGTGGCGTGAGATGGATCCGAGCAAACGGGGACGACTGCTCTGGCTCCTGGGCCAGCAGGTGCGGGACCATTTTGACGAGCTCTCGCGGCTTGAGTCCCAAAACGTCGGGAAGCCGCTGCGCGAAGCGAAGGGCGACATCGCGTACGTCTACAAGCTGTTCGAATATTATGCAGGCGTAGCAGATAAAATTCAGGGCGACACGATCCCGGTCCCGGGCGCTCGATTCGATTACACCTTGCGGGAGCCGCTCGGGGTGACGGCCCATATCGCTCCGTGGAACTATCCTCTGCTCCTCGCGTCCCGAGGGGTGGCCCCCGCGCTCGCCGCCGGCAATTCGGTCGTCCTGAAGCCGGCCACCCTGACCCCGCTCACGGCCCTCAAGCTCGGAGAGCTGGCGACCGCGGCGGGCTTTTCGTCCGGGATCGTGAACGTCGTCACGGGCCCCGGCCGGGAGGTCGGCGGCGCTCTCGCGGCGCATCCCGACGTCGACTCGGTCACCTTCACGGGCTCCACGGACACCGGGAAGCAGCTCCTCCGCGTCGTCGCGGATCGAGTCGTGCCGACGACCCTCGAACTCGGCGGCAAGAATCCGCAGATCGTCCTCCCGGACGCGAAGATCGACCGGGCCGTGAAGGGGGCTCTCTGGGGCGCGTTCCAGAACGCCGGCCAGATGTGCTGGGCCGGGTCGAAGCTGCTCGTGCACGAGTCGATCGCGCCCTCGTTCCTCGCGAAACTCAAGGAGCAGACGGAGAAACTGCGGCTCGGGTCGCCCCTGAAGGACGACGTGCAGATGGGTCCCCTCGTCTCCCGCGAGCACGCCGCGAATGTCGTCCAGGCGATCGAGGACGGAATCGAGCAGGGATCGAAGCTTCTCGCGGGAGGCGGTCGGTCAGATTCCGCCGAGCTGAAGGATGGAAACTTCGTGCGACCGACCATCTTCGAGGACCCTCCGGCTCGCGCGCGCGTGGCCCGCGAGGAGGTCTTCGGACCGGTCGTGGCGGCATGGCACTTCGACGAGATGGACGACGCCATCGCGAAGGCGAACGACACGCCATACGGCCTCGCGGCGGGGGTCTGGACGCAAGATATCGCGAAGGGGCACGCGATCGCGCGACGGCTGCAGGCGGGTATGGTCTCGATTAACGAGTTCCCGGTCACCTTCCCACAGACGCCGTTTCTCGGGTGGAAACAGTCGGGGCTCGGTCAGGAGCAAGGCGTCGACGCGGTCTTGTTCTACACCCACGTCAAGAACGTCCTCGTGAACCTCGAGTGACACGATGATCTACATCGCCCGGAGCGCGGTCCTCGTCGGAGACGTGACCGTCGAGGAAGGGGCGAGCATCTGGCACGGCGCCGTCCTGCGCGGGGACTTCGACTCGATCGTCGTCAGGCGGGACTCGAACGTCCAGGACAACGCCGTCGTGCACGTCGATCGCGGCATGCCCGCGGTGATCGGCCGACGCGTGACGGTCGGCCACGCGGCCGTGGTCCACGGCTGCTCCATAGGCGACGATTGCTTGATCGGCATGAACTCGACGATCAACAGTGGCGCCGTGATCGGCCCGGGATCGGTCGTCGCGAGTGGTGCCGTGATCCGAGAGAACGCCGAGTTTTCCGCGGGCGGCTTGATTGCCGGCGTCCCGGCCAAGATCATTCGAAACGTCGATGAGACCCTTCGGCGTCGGATCGACCTCTCGTGGCCGATCTACCGGGAGCTGGCGAAGGCGAGTCTGCCTCCGCGGCCCGCGATCAAGGGCGATCCTTCGAAGCAGGTCGCTCTCGAGCTCTCCACGGAATTCACCCGCCTCGTCCGCGACGAATAGGAGCCACCCAAACGTTTTTTGATGGCGTTCGGCATCGACCGGCGGATGACGCGCTTCACCACGGACATCCAGCTACGATTTCGCGACATCGACGGGATGGGCCATGTCAACAACGCCGTCTACTTGTCCTACATCGAGCTCGCAAGGACGCAGTTCTACATGCAACACGCGAACCGTCGGACGCTCGATGAGATCGACTTCATTTTGGCCCATGTGGAAATCGATTTCGAGTCGCAGGCGACGTGGGGCGATCAGATCCAGGTGGCGGTCTGGCCATCGAAAATCGGGAACTCCTCGTTCACGCTGAGCTACGAGATCAAGGAGAAGCGGAGCGGACGGATCCTCGCCCGGGCGAAGAGCGTCCTCGTCTCGTACGACTACGAGAAGAAGAAGTCGAAGCCGATCTCCGACGATTTCCGCTCTCTCCTCCAATCGGGACTCGAGGCGTAGCGCAGGCAATCATCGGGCTTCATAAGCCCCGCCCCCAAAGGCTCTATGACGAGGCGGGCGTTCCCCACGAGGATGGCGAAGAAGGGGGCGAAGCCCCGGGTCGGGACGAAGGGCGCCGCGGACTGGTATTGGAAGCGCTACACGGAACTCTATCCGAAGTACTTCTGGGCCGACGACACGAAGCTCGCGGACATCGTGGTCGCGTCCGCGAAGGGCTCCCTCCTGTACGACGTCGAGGGCAAGGAGTACATCGACCTCACGAGCCAATGGGCGACGAACAACCTCGGAAACGTCCATCCGGAGATCCTGAAGGCGACCGTGGACGCCCTCGAGCGCTACGGTTTCCTCATCCTGTTCATGAATCCGCATCTCCCGATGATCGACGTCGCGGAGCGGCTCCTCTCGATTCGCCCGTCGAACAACCTGACCCGAGTGTTCCTCGAGCTCTCCGGCACGGGCGCCGCCGAAGGGGCCGTCAAGCACGCGATCGAGGCGAGCGGTCGGCCGCTCATCCTGAGCTTCATGGGACAGTATCACGGACTCAGCATCGGAGCGACCGCGTTTGGCACCCTCGCGTCGCGCATGCGACGGAACTGGGAGGCCTTCTCCGGCGGCGCCGTCCATGCGCCGTACCCGATGACATACCGGAAACCGAAGGGCATGACGGACGACCAGTTCGGAGAGTGGTGCCTCGGATTCCTGGAGGACCAGATCCTCCGGTACGTCGCCTATCCGGATCGCATCGGGGGGGCGATCTTCGAGCCGGTCGCCCTGGAGGCGGGCGTCTGGATCCCTCCGAAGAATTTCGTGCGCGGGCTTCGCAAGCTCGCCGACGAGCACGGATGGTTCTTTATCGCGGACGAGGTCGAGGCGGGGCTCGGTCGCACCGGGAAGATGTGGGGGATCGAGCATTTCGACGTCGCGCCGGATCTCGTCTCGATCGGCAAGGCGCTCGGGGGCGGGCTGATGCCTCTGGGCGCGGTCCTCGGAGACGACCGATCCATGGGGAAGGACGACGTCGTGGCGGGGACCACCTTCGGCGGGCATCCGGCCGCGTGTGTGGCCGCGACGGTCACGATCGACATCATGCGACGAGACCGGATTCCGGAACGCGCGGCCCGGGTCGGCGGGAAGGCCCTGAAGCGCGTGAAGGAGTGGGAGGACCTCTCGATCGTCGGCGAGACGCGTGGCCTCGGCCTGGCCATTGGCGTCGAGATCGTGAGCGACAAAGGGACGAAGGCCCGCGACAACGACACCGCGCGCGAGGTCTTCTTCGATTGCGTCCGCGGCGGCGTCATCCCGCTGTACGACTACGAGATGAACGTCCTCCGGATCCAGCCCCCGTTGACGATCGAGGAATCGCTGCTCGACAAGGCCCTCGACGGGATGGAGTCGGCGTTGCGCAAGCACTCCCGTTAAGCGAGGGACCGCTCCGAACGCACCCGCTCTTTCACGTCGATCCCGAACTTCCGAAGGAGCGGGAAGAACGGTTTCGGGTCGAGGTTCTCCGGAGAGAGCTTGCCCTTCTCGCGGATCGAGCCGCCCGCAACGAGGAGCGCCCCTGCGGCTGCGCCCGTTCCCGTGAGGTAGGCGGTCGCGGTGGCTCCGAATCGTTGCGCCGCCTCCCGGTGCCCGAGCATCGCGTAGATCGTGTGCACGATGCTGTGTCCGTCTTTCTCGCCGGCCACCTCGACCAGGATGGCCGCGTAGCCATCGACGCGCCCGGCGAGGTCCGCAGGTTTCGGCAAGGCGCTGAACAGGGCCCTTCGCGGGTTCGGCCCTCCGGGCGGTCCCGGTTCGAGGAGGTGCAGGTCGCGGAACAGTTTCAGCGTCTGGACGGTCGGCGGATCGAGGGCGAGCTTGAAGTCGACATAGCGGACGCCTTTCCCAATGAACCGCGGAAGGGTGTCGACCTCCTCGTGGTCCACGGAGTACACGGGAAGGGATCCGATCGGCGCCGGGAACTCGTATGCCTCGAGTTCTCCGAAGGGCGGCACGGAGTCGTACTTGCCGTCGCGCCAGATCCTCGACGGCGCCAGCGTCTCCTCGACGAACGTCTCCGGGCTGAACAGGGCGATGAACGGATAGTCCGGACTCGAGGCGGTGTCGCCGTCGCGTACCTTGATCGAATCAACACGCTCCATGCCGTCCGCGGCGTACCTCGCGAAGACGTTGCTCAATCCGGGATCCTCGCCCATCGCGCAAAGGGCCGTCAGCCCCGCGGCTTTCCACGTGTCGGAATCCACGAACGGATCCCGCGAGTCGTTCGCCGGGTCCAGATAATTCAGCCCCTCCGCGAGGGCGGCGGCTTGGACCGCTCGATTGAATTGCGGGAGCGCCGTGTTGATCACGAGGCCGCATCCGCGCATCGCACGCCGCAGACCCTCGCCATCGCTCGCATCGAGTTGCGTCGCACGGGCCTTCGGACTCTTCAGGCGCGACGCGGTGCGCTTCGCAAGCTCCCCGTCGACGTCGGCGAGGATGACCTCGGCCACATCAGCGCTCGCGCAGAGGTGTTGTGCTACGACAGAACCGACCGCTCCGCACCCGATCAGGAGAACACTTGGTGGGTCGGAGGGTATGCTGTCGAACCTCAGTTCCAATAGGGGCGACGGCGGTCCATTAGCCTTGCGGGGGAGGGGACATAAGACTGACGCAGGGGTTCAAAACCCATGGTACGAAGTAGCATGCGGTCCGCCGATGTTAACCTTGTTTAAGGTTGCATTCGACCGGGATCACGATTTCGTTCCGCCGGCCTCGAGAATCGTCCTCAATCGTGTCGGATCCGATGTCGGGGGAGAGCAGACCTGTCCTTGGCATACGAACGCTACGGGACCCGTCTTCGCCTCCTTCGTCTTGATCATGGGTTCGACGGGCGGGGGCACATACGCGTCGTCGCGATCGACGACGAGCACGGTCTTCCCCGCGGAGTATGTTCCGCTCGCGGTCTCGTGTAATTTCCGCACCCGCGGATCGTTGCGCGGACCGAGCACGACGACCTCGGCCGGTGGATGGATCCACAATTCGGCCGCGAGATGGTAGGTGCCTGCGAAGACGGGGCCGTATCGGCTGGCCTCGCCTGCAAAGGCCGTCATCAGCTCATCGTGGTGCAACCGGTAGTCGTCGTTCCCGGTGAGCGCATGGAGCCGCGCCAAGCACAGCGCGGCCACTGCGTTCGCTCCCGCATACGGTGAATCCTCGACGGGGCGACGATGGACCTCCCGCAGGGTCAGACCCACGCCCTCGTGCAGGTCTGTCGCAATGTCGACGAATCCTCCGGCCTTGTCCCAGAAGTGATTCAGTGTGAAGACCATAATCTCCTCTGCGGTGCGAAGGTACGTCGGCTCGGCGGTCGCGGTGTATGCGGCCAGAGCGGCATCGACGACGTACACGTGGTCCTCCACCAGGCCGCGGACCTTTCGGTCGCCATCGGCGAGGGCGTGCCACATCCCGCGGTCTTTCGACCACATCTCCGAGAGGACCCGCCCCAGGGATTTCAGTGCGAACCCGCGGACGTCCTCACGACCAAATGCCGTCGCGGCCTCCAGAACCGCCCCGATCATCATCCCGTTCCAGGAGGCGAAGATCGTCCGATCCACCGCCGGCATCGGACGTCTCTCGCGCGCGGCCTTCAGCTTCTCCATGCCGCTGGCGATGAGGGCCCGGACGCGCTCGCCCGACAAGTGGAGCGCCTTGGCAATCGCCTCCGGGTCTTGGTCCACGAACAGGACGTTCTTCTTCGGGTTGTGATGCATCTCACCGCGTTCTCCGACTTCGAAGTACAACGCGAGGACCCGGGCCTCGTCCGCGTTCACCGCGGCCCTGAGTTCGTCCGAGGTCCAAGTGAAGTAATCGCCATCGTCGTCGAGGCCGACGTCGGCGTCTTGACTTGCGAAGTATCCTCCACGCTGGCGATCCGAGAGGACCTCATCGGCCCACGAGAGGATGCCTTCGGCGGTCTCACGGTAGAGCGGGTCGCGCGTCAGTTGCCACGCGTGGACGTAGTTCGCCAGGAGGCCCGCGTTGTCGTACAGCATCTTCTCGAAGTGCGGCACGATCCACCGAGGATCCGTCGAATACCGATGGAAGCCACCGCCGACCTGATCGTAGACGCCGCCCTTCGCCATCGCCGTGAGGGTGCGGGTGAAGATCTTCTGGAGGCCCTCTTCCTTCGTCCGATGGAAACGGGCCATGACCCACTCCATGGTCCCCGGGTGCGGGAACTTCTGCTGGCCCGAGATGCCGCCGTTCACGGGGTCGAATTGTCCGCGGAGCGAGTCGAGGCTCTCCTTCAGCATGGCCTCGTTCACGGCGCCTTCCTCGACGAGGGAGACGCGGCCCTCGGCGAGGGCTTGGTGGAGCGCCTCCGCCTCCCTCAACGTGTCCGCCTTGTTTGTGCGGTAGGCATCCGCCATCGCGAGCAGGACCCGTCGGAAGCTCGGCCGTCCGTACGAGTCCTTCGGCGGAAAGTACGTGCCTCCGTAGAACACCTTGCCGTCCGGCGTCAGGAAGGCGGTGAGCGGCCAGCCGCCCTGGCCCGCGATTGCGCCGACGGCCTGCTGGTACCGCGCGTCGATGTCCGGTCGCTCGTCCCGGTCCACCTTGATCGCGACGAAGCGGTCGTTGATGACGGCGGCGAGCTCCGGATCCTCGTACGATTCGCGGTCGATCACATGGCACCAGTGGCACCACGTGGCCCCGATGTCCAGGAGGATCGGCCGGTCGAGTTCCTTCGCCTTGCGGAATGCATCCTCGCCCCAAGGGTACCAGTCGACGGGCTGATGAGCCGCGCCCTTCAGGTACGTCGACGTCTCGCGGGCCAGCTGGTTCTGCCCCTTCGTCATCCGGCCGAAGCATGGACCCTGACCGCTAAGGCCTTTTGGGGCTCGCCGACCTCACGCGGTCAGCGGACCGTGCGATAGAACTCCGTGTAGCCGCAGTTCTGGCACACGAACGCCTCGAACTGAGAGAACACGGTGAACATGTCCGCCGCGACGTGCCCGACGGAGACCGGACCACCACCGGATCGGACGCTCTCGAAGCGCTCGATGGCGGTCCCCCCACTCTTTGGGCAGGGATGGCCGAACTTCATGGTGCAGGGAAATCCGGTTCAACTCGAAAAAGCCGCGGTCGGCTTTCCGATCGTCGGACCCGACTTTTTCAATCGGTCCGCGAAATGCTTGCGGAACTTTGCGACCTTCGGCGCGATGACGACGCGGCAATAGCCCGCAGTCGGGTTCTTGCGGAAGTAGTCCTGATGGTACTCCTCCGCTCGGTAGAACGGCTGCAGCGGCGCGACTTCCGTGACGATCGGCCGGCCCCAGATTCCCGCTTTGAAGATTTCCGCCATGACTTGCCTCGCGGTCTTCTCCTGCTCGGGAGCGTTGTAGAAGATCGCAGACCGATACTGCGTCCCGACGTCGCCTCCTTGCCGATTCAGCGTCGTCGGGTCGTGGACCGAGAAGAAGATCCGTAAGATGTCCGCGAGCGGAATGACGCTCGGATCGAACGTGACCTGCACAGCCTCCGCGTGGCCTGTCGTGTCCGTGCAGACGGCCTCGTACGAGGGATTCGCGAGCCGGCCGCCGGAGTATCCGACCTCCACTTTCTCGACGCCGCGGAGCTCCTGGAACACCGGCTGAAGGCACCAGAAACACCCGCCCGCGAGGGTGACGACCTCGCTGCTTTGCTTCGACTCGGGCATTATGCTCCTCACCTTGGGATTCACTTCGGCTCGGGATTAAGGTTTGCCATCATGGGGACGCCTTGACGTCGGTCACTTGACGAGGGCCGCGGCGTTCTCGCTCAGGATCCGTTCCTTCGTCCGCTCGGACAGCGCGAGGGACTGAAGTCCTTCGATCTCCTCGCGGATCCCCGGCACACCCGGCGCCGGCCAGTCCGACCCGAAGACGACTTTGGCCGAGATTTCTTCGAGTCGAGGGAACCACTCGAGCAGGCGCTTCGGCGGGATGCTCGAGATGTCCAAGTGGAGATTTCGATGACGGCGGAGCAAGTAGAACGCCGTGTCGCACCAGAGCGGTCTCCCGCCGTGGGCCATGAGGATCGTGAGATCCGGGAAGTCCTGGGCGACATCGTCGAGGGCCATCGGATCCCCGAACTTCGAACGTGCGCCGGGAAAGACCGAGGTCCCGGTGTGGACCATGATCGGCATCTTGAGTCGCTCCGCGGTCTTGTAGATTGTTCGGAGGGCGGGCAACTTTCCGTCGGCGTATGCGTTCGCGGCAAAGAGCTGATGCGGCGGATGAATCTTCATGCCGCCCATCTCCCATTTCGATGCGAGTCGTTCGACGTCCCGTTTCGGATCTTTCGTGCGTTTCGGGTGGACGGAGCCGAACGGGATCAGGCGCTTTCGGTCTTCCTTGGCGAACTCGCCGATGAAGCGGTTGACATCCTCTGTGAAGCCCATGACCTCCGGCGAGACGTAGTTGATCAGGCACGCCCGCTCGACGCCGGCTTTGTCGAGGTGCTCGAGGAACGCTCTGGGGTCATCCATGAGTCGAGAGGTGTACGGCCGATCCGGAATTTCTCGCCACAACAAGTCCAGAATCGCAGGCTTCAAGGAGCGATACGGTTCCACGTGCACGTGGACATCCGTGATCCCGGGCAATGGCGCGCGGTAGCTGGGGATGAGAGAAAGTCTTTTCGCAGCGGCACTCGTCAGTCCGGACTCGGAAGCCGGCGGACGACTTCCTGATAGTCGCGGTACGGGGTCGTGCACGGCGAACCGTCCGCGTACAGTAGGACGTTCTCGCCCGGATCGGCGTTGCTGAGAGCGAGGATTGTGGACGAGACCGTTCCGCCGCCCGCGAAATGTACGCAGAGGCCCACCCCTCCCGTGCCGGAGGCGTGCGTGCGGAGGGTGTCCTGCAACGCACGGACCACCGCATCGATGGACCGGGCCGGCGTCTTGGCGAGCAGGCCCTGGATGAATTGAACCTTCGGATCGGTCGCGACGTTTCCTCCCTCGTTCGTGAGGACGTTGAGTCCCTCATGGCCGCGGTTCATCCCGAGCTCTCCGTCGTAACGAAAGAACCGGAGTTCCTTCCGCGAGGCCGCGAGGAGGTTCCAGTAGTTGTACTCGTGTTCCCGGACCTCGCGCTGAAGGAAGACGTCGACGCCGGAGACGCTCGGTTGCCGCAGCGCCTCGAGGACGAGCTGACCGCGAGACCGCGCAATCGGGGAGGCCCGACCGCGGCGGTTCGAGAGCGCGACCACGAGCCCGGCGCCGCTCGCGCCCAGCCACGTGCCGCCGGCCTTTCGGTCCCGCGGTGCAACGATCATCGGCGTGCCATCGAGGACCGCGGGAGGATCCGCGGGCCGCATCGAGGACTCGTCCCGGTTCATCCCGAGGACGATGTCATACCCGGGTACGGATCGCCAGAACGCGATGAGGGTGCACACGGCGGCGCCTCATTTCATCTGCTTGAGGTCGTACGCGCGCATCTGCGCGACGCGGGCCACATCGGCGCGACCCGCCTTCGTCGCGGAATCCATCGCGCGCTCGTACGCCAGGATCGTCGCCTCCCGCAGAAGCGGATCGCCGCCCGTCGTCGCCTGCTCGCTCATCGCCTCCGCGGTGTCGAAGAAATACTTCGCCGCGGTCAGATGGTCGCCAAGCGTTCGGAAGAATGCGCCTGCGAAGAGCCCCTCGTGAGTGAGGCCTTCCGCGCCTCCGGAGAAATTGTCCTTGAGGACCGCGGCGTATTCTTTCGCAATCGCTGGAAGAGAAGGGTCTCCATGCAGGTCTTGGACCGCATTGCGATACTCGACGAGGGCGAGATACTGCCGCTCATCCCGCGCCATTTCGGCGTCCAAGAGCGCGAGATACCCCTGGCCAGCCCTCTGGCGCCAAGTGCCGGCGTCTTTCAGGCGGCCAAGCTTCTCGTTGCACCGAGCGAGCGCTTGAAAAATCCCGACGCGATCGAGCCCCGAACCGGACTCCGTGAGCTGGGCGTAATGCACGAGGGCCTTGGCGAAGTCCCCTCGGGCCTCCGCCTCGATTGCCTCGACGAGGTCGGACATGTCCGCGGAAACGCAGTCTCGTGGATATGAGGTTGCGCTCAGCGCAGTGTGTAGTTGTAGACGGCCGACGTCGCGGTGTTCTGTGTGCCGTCGATCGCAGCAATCCGGTAGTAGAACACCGTGCCAGAGAACCGCGGCATGACAGGGGCAACGAACATCCCCCCCGTGGTCCAGTTGCCTGAGGTGTCTTGGATCATCGAGCCTCCACCGCTGCCTTGGCCGTTTCGGTAGAAGGCCATATAGCTGAAGGAGACTTGGAGCATCGTCGACTGGCTCGTGACTTGAGCGGTCACGACCACGATGTCCAGGGGATCCGGGTTCGTGGGAATTCGAGTGACCTGAGCAATCGCGATACCGGACGGTCCGTTCCGGACGACCGTGCCTACGTCGAGGGTCATCTGGGACGAGATTACAGGACCTTCCGATCCGGATACCGCAGACACGACGAACCAGACCTCCGTTCCGTTGATGAACGGTCCTAGCTGGCCCTGGTACCGATTGTCGCCGATGGGGACCATGCTTCCGCCTCCGCTCCCTCCGTCTCCGAAAAACGTCGCGAAGGTGATCGACGCGCTCGAGGGCTTCAGGAGCGTCCCGCCTTGAATCATGGCGAGGACCGTCAACGTCTCCCCGGCGGCGGGCCGTACCGGGGAGACTGCGACCGACATGATGCGCAACGGAGGCCCGGGCTGAAGGAGCACGTAGGTGATCAAGGTCACGCCGACGCCGACCGCGACGAGAATCGAGAGAAGCGCGAGGAGCCGTCGTTTCCGCCTCCGTTCTTCCGAGAGCGGACTCCGTTCGACCGGGATTCGTGTCACGCGTTCACCTCGATTGAGATCAGGGAGGTGGAGGCCGTGTTCCATGTCGTATCCCGGGCCACGAACCGATAGTAGATTACGGCGTGGTAGTGGGGCATCCCATATGGCAAGAAGATCGACGCGGGGATGCCCACGCTGAAGAGTCCGTTGGAACCGGTCAGGTTCAACGAGATGACCTGGCCACCGCCGCTGACGCTTCCGGAGCCCCCGGGTCCGGTGTCGCCCCAACCCGTGTACGTCGAGGTGGTCATGACCATCGTCGACTCAATCCCCGCGGAGGTGTTGACCCAAGCTGCGAATTGAACGTCCGCCGTCGGGACAACGGTCGGCCGCTGAGGCCCGATGGACAACCCGCTGGCGCCGCCCCGGTGCACGGTCCCGATGTCGATGTCGTACGGGCCGGACCAAGTGAACCGAGCTCCCGCCCCGCTGACAAAGTAGCGCGCGGTGACAAGCAACGTCACCGCGGTCCCGTCGTGGAACGGCATGAGGCGGACTCCGTACTCGTTGCTGCCGACTTGGACCATGTTCAATGCGCCGCTCAGCGTGTCATTGAAGGCGGCGAAGATGGCGACCCCCACATCGACGGGTCCGAGGCCGAATGCGTCACTACCCGTCACCGTCGCGTAGAGGTCGATCCGGTCGCCGGGAGCCGGGTTTGTCGGCGTCCACGATACGCTTGTGATCTGGATCCCTTGGCGTTCGGGAGAGAGGATGCCCGCCGCGATTGATGCGCCGAAGCCTGTGACGAGCAAGGAGGCCGTCAGAATCGCCGCGAACTTCGCGAGACGATCCGTCTCTGGCCGGACGAGCGAGGGAGACGGCCGTCGTGCTTCTCCCATTTGTCCTAGGAGGCGCGAGATGGCTCCAGACGCATCGCCACCGGCGAATGCGACAAGCGACGACACGAGGGCGTCGCCGACTCCGGCGCAGAGAAGGTGATATGCGACGGGCCGCGAAATACGGTCGTAATCGTATGGCGAGACATGGACCTTCACAGAACCCTCCCAGGCGATACGCACCCAAGTGAGCCGACCGGGTTTCCGCGAGAGCCAGTACAGGTGTTTGAGCGCAGTCCAGAGATGGAAGCCGCCGACTCCCGTGTACGTCATCGGATAGAACGTCACGCCTTCGTCGTCCTCCACGGAGGACAGGATCAACCCCGCCCTCCCCATTGCCAGCGCATACTCCTTCGCCGCGGCCCGCATCGGCGGTTTCACGAGCTCGTCGTATCGGACGGAGAAAGTCCTCGTCGAGTATCCGTCGGTCAGCTCCGCGATCCTCTCCCCCTCGCGCACGACCACGTTGCGGTAGAGATCGATATCTCCAGCCCGGTAGCCTCGGTGATAGTATCCATAGAGACTGAACGCAAGCCCCGCAATCCATGACAGGCCAGCGACGGCGACTGCGATGAGGCCGAACGAGGTAAGGGTTGCCGAAAAGCCACCGAGGGAGAGCATGATGTAGGTGTAGGACAGCGGGAGGAGGATCAGGGCAACTCCCAAGTACTGGAGACGGTGCCCCGGATTTCGCGTCCTCCTCCACAGGACCCACTCCGCGATTCCATAGATTCCAATCCATACGAGGAAGAACAGGGCGAAGGAATCGACCAAAACGACCGCGACGGGGAGGGCCGCAAGGCCCAAGACCAGGAGGCTGGCGATGGTCACGAAGACGAATGCCGAGCAGATCGCGACGAGGATCGCGAACGGCTTCCACTCTAGGTTCACGAGATAGGCGCGGCGTCCGGTGTCCTCGATGGGGCGGTTCATGTCGTTCATCTCACAACCTCCACGACCCCCCGAGATTCCATTTCTTTGACGAAATCCAGGAGCTTCGAGACGTGGATCGGGTTCTCGATCTTTGCGCGGCGACAGACCTCGGCCACGGAGGCGGCCTGCTCGGACGCGAACGGAAGGTGCCAGAGGAAGCGACCTTCTGCCTCCGTCAGTTCCATCACCTGTGCGGTCGTCCGAAGTCGCACGGTTTTGACGAACACGACTCGTCGCACGACCTCGGCGCGCTCGTCCGCCTCGAGGACGACTTTCCGGTTCGGGCGCTCCCGGACCAAAATGCTCTTGGCTACACTCCGAGCATCTCGCGCCGCGGCTTTCGCTTCTGCTTCGAAATCGAGGACGATCTCGACCCGAGCGCGTACGGGCCGGTATTCCACGAGATCGCTGCCCGCCCGCACACGCTTCTCGAGGAGCTGCAGCGCTTCGAGTTCCGAGAGCTTGCGCATCGCCGTGGCCACGTGGATGCCCAGGTTCCTCGCGACTTCGCTTGCGGTCGACCAGCCGGTCCCGTGGAGTTCACGAAGGAGATCGATGCAGTATTCCCGCGCGAGCGCGGTCATCACTTCGCGAGCCTCTTTGAGGTCCGCGGTCTGAATGAAGTCTTGTTTGTTCTGCAAGTTGCAGATTAGGTAAGTTCAATATATACTTAAGAATATCTATCAATCACCCCGGAGAAGAGACAGATAAGAAATCCGCGGGACCCCTAAATCTCGGCCCACTTCCCATATCCCTCCCACACGCGCACGTGGGCGGGGAATTTGATTTTCTCTTTGAGCCGCTTCGAGATGAGCTCGCAAATATTCTCGACCGTCGGGTACTCGAGGAACGTGTTCCAGTCCTTGTGGTCGTAATCGGCCAGGACGGTGCGGAGCGCTTTCTTGATGTCCGCGAAATCGAGGAGCATCCCGCCCTTATGTTCGCCCTCGATGAAGACGTCCACCTGGTACGTGTGCCCATGGAGGGAACCGCAGCGCTCGTGACCGGGAAGGTGATGCGCGCAGTCGATGTACTCGGTGACCCCGAGCTTCATCAATTGCGGCCCAAGGTCCGGGCGGCCATAAAGCTTGGCCTGCGGGCGCTAGATCGGCGTGACAGTGAGGAACTTCAGCGGTTCTTCCCCCCGTTGAAGAAACTGGTGTTCCTCGTTCGACTGAACGAGCAACACGACCCCCGGTCGCAGTGCGAGTTTTTTCCCGCTGATGATGGCAACGCCGCGCCCTTCCGTGACGACGAGCTGGTGATCCCACTCGTGGCGGTGCGGCGCGGAGAAACCGCCTTTCGAAATGATCAGCTCATGCATCGCCGTCTTTCGGGCCCCGTCCTCATGCCCGATGAGCTGTTTCATCTTCACGTTGTGACTGCCTTCCTCCAGAAATCGGATCGCGGCGACCGACCGGACGGTGGTCGTATACATGTCGGGCTGCGGGGGAATCCGCCCATCTCCTTAAGATTTTGCGCGAACGGACGGCGTATGACTATGTCGCGTATTCGACCGGGTCCTCGACGCCGACCGCCGAGAAGGCCTCTTTGCGTTCGCGACAGGAGACGCAGGTGCCGCAATGCACGGCGCGATCCCAATAGCACGACCACGTGACGTCGAACGGGACGTTCATCTCGAGGCCCATCCGGACGACCTCTTCCTTCGACTTGCCGCTCAGCGGGACGAGGATCTGGACGGGCGCCTTGTCGTACGACCACAGGCTGAGGTGGAACATGCTGTTGAGAAAATTGAAGAACTTCGGGCTCGAGTCCGGGAACGATTCCGGATCGACGCCGTTGTGCCCGCCGACCAGGTACCGCGCCGCGTCGAGTTCCGCGTAGTACCCGGCGAGACCGTAGAAGATCAGGTTCCGTCCCGGGATGTATCCCTCCGGGGAGTCGAGGAGGATGCGGTTCTCAAAGCCTTCCTTTCGAAGGTCGTCGACCTCTTTCAGGAACGGCAGATCCACATGGCGGATTGGGGCGGTCTCGGCTTGCGAGGTCAGCGCGCGGACCGCTCCGTTCTCTCGTTTCGGCCGGCCGAAGTAGTCGAACGTGAGCGGTCGGATGTCCCAGCCCTGTTTCTTCGCCCACCACAATGCAACGGCCGAATCAACGCCGCCGGACAAGAGGACGATCGCCCGTTCCATTCGGTTCCCGCCAAGTCGTTTGGGCCCGCAGCCTCCCACGGTGCAGGCCGCGAAGCGGAGGCTTCCGCCCCATAAATATCTGTCCCAGACTCGCAGGCTGGAGGCCGAAAAGGTCTTCAGGCCGCGGGGGGCGGCGGGAGATGGTACGGCTGCCAGAGGACCTGGAGCTCGTCCTCGATCCCTTCCAGAGGCTCGCCCTGCCAGGTCGCGAGGCGGTCCCCGTATCGGTCGTCCAGGATCGCGAGGAGATGTCGCAACCGGTGGACAATGTCTTCCGTGTTGCCGGATGAGACGAGGACGGCGAGGACGATTCCTCGGTCGCTGCACATGACGAAGCGGTGATCCCCCAGCGTGACCTCGTGGACCTCCCCGTCTCTCTCCGTGAACGCCTCGCGCACGAACGAGGAGATTGCGGAGATCATGCTCCCAACGACATCGCGATCTTTGTCGCTCATCAGGCTCCGGGACATGTGTTTGACCAGCAGGCTGTTCGACCCGATCAGGAAGACTTCCTCGATATCGGGTTCCGGCGTCGGCGGGACGAGTTCCGCAGGCGGTGGCGGGGCCGCAGTGGCCGTCGACGGAATCCGTTTGATCGTCACTTCCATCTTCTTTGGGGTCAACTTCCGCCCTGGCACGAGATGCCAGAGGTCCGACGACGCCCATGCGAAGGCCAAGCCTGCGCCGATGACGAGAACCCATCCGGCCAGGGGTGTCCAGGTCGTATTGAAACTACTGCCTGCGTACTGCCCGAGGAACTGTGGTACCGGAATCCTCAGGTCCGTTCTGGCTGCTGGCGGAATCGTGAACACGATCGCGAACGATGCGTACAGCGACGAGGCACAGGAAGCAAGGAAGGCGATCCCGGCATAGAGGCCACGTAGCTTCTTCCAAACGGACAATACAGAGAGGCCGATTCCGGCGAAGCCCGCGGCGAGACTCAGGACGAAGAACTGGCTATATTCGGCCAGCGCCCTTGCCATGTCCGGCTGAATCGATGCCAGTTGGTTGTACGGATAGTCGCGCAGAAAGTCCACTTGTTTCGACGTATTGTTGTAAATGGTGTGGCGTGCGCTGAAGGGGCTGTACGACCAGACCTCCGTGTGCTGCGAGTCTTCCGTCCGCCACTCCCAGATGGGATTTGCGACCGCGGCGAAAGCGAGGGCAATCGCTACCCCGGCAGCGGCGATGCCGGACCAAATTGACATGCCGGAGAAAACGAGTCGGGGTCGCGGTTAAGACCCCTCTCATGTGGTTATCGGTGCTGACAACGAAAAATCAAGTTTGAGAATTGTTCAGCGGTCCTTCCACTTCGCGTCTCGTTTCTCGAGGAAGGCACGCACGCCCTCCTCCTTGTCTTCCGAGGACATGACGAGCGTGAATAGGGTCTGCTCATATCGGAGCCCTTGATTCAACGGCATCCGCGCGGACGCCCGAACGGCCGCTTTCGCGAGCTGCACGGCGAGGGCGCTTCGGGACGCGATTCGATTGGCGATTTCGAGCGTCCGTTGCTCCAGGCGCGAGTGAGGCACGACTTCGTCCACGAGGCCCACACGGAGCGCCTCTGCCGCATCGATCCGGTCGCCCGTCAACGTGAGCTTCAGCGCGTTTCCGAGCCCGACCAGCCGCGGGAGTCGCTGGCTTCCACCGCCGCCAGGAATGATCCCGATGTTGATCTCGGTCTGGCCGAGTGTGGCCCGATCGGAGGCGATGCGGATGTCGCAGGCCATCGCCAGCTCGAGGCCGCCACCGAAGCAGTAGCCGTTGATCATCGCGAGGATCGGCTTCGCGGTTCGCTCGATCGCGTCGTACAGGGTCCCGTGCTCATACATTCGCCACTGATCCATCGCCGTGCGACCCTGGAACTCGTGGATGTCGGCTCCCGCGGTGAAGGCCTTGTCCCCGGAGCCCGTGAGGACGATCGTCCGCGTGTGCTCGTCCGTGTCGAGTTCGTGAAGCGCGCGGACGACCTCCGCCTTCAACATCATCGACATCGCGTTGAGCTTGTCCGGGCGATTCAAGGCGACGACCGCGGTCGGTCCGCGATGGGTCACGAGGATCGTATCGTAGTGCATGGAATCGGCGGCTCAACGCCACCGGGCGACTTGAGGCCTCGCTCGAAATGTTAACCTTGTTTAAGGTTGTCTTGTCGCGGGGGGACGGTTGCCGTGCCGGCGGTCAAATCCGACGATCCAGGATGTGGACGGTCCTCTCGAATCCCATTTTCTTCCAGAAGCCCAGGCCCATCTCGTTCCGCGCGTGCGTGTACAGATCGACCTTTTCGACCCGACGCGACCGGAACCATCCGAGGGCCTCTCTCACGAGCGATTCTCCGACTCCCCGATTCCGGCGAGCCGGATCGACAAACAAGTCGTAGATGTGTCCGTACGATCGGTGCTCGAAGACCCTCGGCCGTGCGAGGATCGCCCCCAAGAGGAAACCGACCGCCGCTTGGTCGAGTTCGGCGACGAGGCAGAGGCGGTCCCGATGCCCGATGTGGCCGCGTGTGAAACGCCGCCAGTCTCCCTTCCATCCGGGCGCGAGGCGATACTCCGGTCCACCCAGATCGGCGTGGTAGTTCTCGAGCTTCTCCCACATCTGCGCGAGCGCATCGAGATCCGCGACCCGGGCGACCCGGATATGAGGCTCCCCGGACCCGATACGTTCCACCCGCCCTTCCGGCCCCACGTCACCGGCCGCGATCCCGAACGTCACTTCCCTTGGAAGGCTGGCTTTCGCTTCTCGAGGAACGCGCGGAAGCCCTCCTTCGCATCGGCCATCGCGAAGAGGCGATTCTGCAACTCGCGTTCGAGGGCGAAGCCTTCATACATCGGCATCTCGAGGCCTTCCGTGACCGACCGCTTGATGAAGCCGACCGCGCGGGCGGCGTGCTGCGGATACGCCAAGCCTTTCGCAAAGGCCATCGTCTCCTCCCAGAACTTCGCGCGAGGGAAGACGCGGTTGAACAGGCCCCACTCGAGGGCCTCCTTCGGAGTGATCATGCGGCCGGTCGCCATCAGGTCGATTGCGCGGCTCTTCCCGACGAGCCGCGGCAGCCGCTGCGTCCCGCCGGTCCCGGGGAGTACGCCCAACGTGACCTCCGGCAAACCGACTCGCCACGCCCCGTCGGAGGCGACGCGGAGGTCCGTCGCCATGGCAATCTCGAGGCCGCCTCCCACACAGTGTCCGTCAATCGCCGCGATGAAGAGCTTCGGGGTGCTCTCCATCTTGTTCAGAATCTCCTGGCAGTTCAGGCAGAACATGGCCTTGTAGTCCGGCGTCGACGACGCGAGCAGGTTGATGTCCGCGCCCGCGGACCAGACTCCGTCGAGCTTCGAGGCGATGACGCACACGTCAACGTCGTCATCGAATCGCACGTCATCGATCATCGTGTTCAGGTCGCGCATCAAGTCCGCGTCGTAGGTGTTCGCCTTCGGCTTGTTCAGCCATGCGATCGCGACCCGGTCTTTCTTCTCCAACGAAATGTACGTGAGGTCCATCGTTCTGCCTCAGTCCAATTGATGGACCATCGGTTATAAAATGCTAGGGCTTCGCGGGCGGCAGTGTCTAGTCGGCGCGGCTTGGCTCCGGCGTCCCCCACTTGTCGTTGAAGAGGAAGTCCGACTTGACGAATTCCCAATGCCGGCTCGTCATGTACCGCGTCGGGAGCACGGAGCGTAGGTAGTCGACGTAGGCGTCACGCTCGATTGGCTTGCCCCGATCCGTCAGGATGTTTCCGTGGACGTCGTACGGGAGGTAGACGTATCCCACCCCGGCGGCGTCCGATCCGGGATTGCGATAGTCGCCGAACTCCGCGAGCCCGCGGATTCGGAAAAACCGTCGATCCGGCAGGGAGAGGAGATCGTCCTTCGTGAGTCCGTGCACGGTCTCCCCCTTCTGGGTGATCCTTCGCAAGGCCGCGTCCGCTTCTTCCCGGGAGCAGCGCGCCTTCGCTTGGATGATGGCGAGGTTCGCGTCCTTCACTTTTCCGAGGACCTCTTCGATGTAGATGACCTGCGCCTCCCGGTTCTTCAGCGTCTTGAACACGCCCTTGACGAGGTCACCCCCGAGCTCCGACCCGAACATCTCGAGGCCGCGCGGATACCACATGTTCAACGTCTTCTGGAGGTCCTCGATCCCGAAGTTCCCGCCGTTCAAGGTGCCCGCGACGGCGATCGCCTTCATGAGCGTCTCCCCGGCGGCGAGGTGGTACGACTCTTCAAGGAACCGCATCCACGGCATCGAGAGAGCCATCGGCCCGTAGAGGAAGTGGTGCTGCATCTCGAGCTGGAACTTCCCCACGCGGTCGATGAACGACATGAACGTCGCGGAGTCCATCAGGCTCTTGAACTCGATGTTGAACGCATCGAGGACGTGCTCGCCCGGCTTCATCGCGAAGAGCTCCTCCATCGTCTCCGTCGCCCAGTGCCGTCCCCATCGGGCCTTGTCGAACGTCGCGTCGAGCGTCAAGACACCCGCCATCTGCATGTGATGCCGCAGCTCCTCGACACAGACGCGTTTCTTCGAGAACGAGATCGATTCGAGCCGGTCGCCGTCCGGGTCCGTTCGATGGATCCCCTCGACGATCTCCTTGTCGAGCCCGGTCAGGGAGCCTCCATCGAGTTGCTCGTACACCATCCGGTGCTGCTGGATCGAGCCGAGTTCGGTCGACGCCTGCGCGCGGATAATCTTGAGGGCCGTCATGAACTGCGCGTCGGGCATCTTGTCCGCGGTCCAGAGGCGGTTCGTCAGGTTGCCCGTCGCAGCCGTCGCGCCGACGACCTTTTGCGCGAAGCCCGCGAAGCCATCCGGCTTCGCCATGATGACACTCAGGCGGGGCATCGGCGTCTCCGGATAATGCCGGGACCAGTTCGGCGCGTCGAAGACCTCGGGCATCTCCGGGAAGTAGCGCTCTTGCCAGAGCTTCCCTTCGTCCGCCCACTTCTTCGGGAGCGCCTCGATTCGGAACTGGTCGAGGAAGGGCATGGTGTCCGCTTCGATGCACGTAGTGAGGGATGAACCTTTCTCGGACGCGCAGCCCAGACGTGTTCAGCGGCGCTGAAGGACGGCCACGTAAGTCGCAGCGTCGTCTCGCGGTTCGTAGATGACCCGGACCAACTCCCAGCCTGTTGAGTGCGCGAGCTCCGCTAGGTCATCCGGCGAAAGCAGCAAGAGGTCGAACCAGTCGCCCACCCGGCCTTTGTAACGGCCCCGCAGCGAGAGCAATCCCGGCGGTCGTCCTCGTGCGATGTTCCGCTTCACATACCTCAAGTGGTAGGGGATCCAGGTCCCCGGGATCCGCGTGCTCCCGATGATCCGGCCGCGTGCCTTCGTGATCTCCCGAGCGTCGCGGAGGAATCGCCGCATCCGGGGAAGGTCTCCCGCGAGTCCGAGGTTGTTGCCCATCAGGATCAGCGTGTCGAACGTCCCGAGGCCCCGTGGTAGGCGCTGGACACTGGCCTGATAGACCTCTTGTACGCCGCGCACCCGGGCCAGGGCGACCTGCGTCGGTGAAGCATCGATCCCCACCACCCGGTGTCCTTTCCGCTGGAGGTAGACAGCGTGACGACCCGGGCCACAACCGACGTCGAGGACGCGACCGCGGACTTCCTTCATCGCCGCGCGTTCGACCTTCGACCACTTTGCGGGAGGGGTGAAGTACGCCTCGACGAGCGAGCGGCTGCGGTACCCATCATCTCGCTCGAACTCGAAGACGACTTTCTTGCCGAGCCAATGGTCAAGCATCGCTTGCGCGTAGAGATCGAACGAGGAGACCGTTTGGCGTTTCCGCGGCGCACGGCGGGAAGGCATAACTCAAGCGGCATGTGCCGCGGTCGTCTTGAGATTTGCCTCTCGACGAGGTAGCTACAAGATAATCGCGTCGAAGCAAAGCTTATCCTTCGAGGACGCGTAGGCGGATGGGGGTCCGGAGATGGCTCGCGTCCGGAGAGAATCGAAGTTCGAAGTGTTCGGTCAGGAGATGCTCGAGAAGGTCGTGGCGAAGAGCGGGAGCTCCGGCCGCGTCTACCTGCCACCCGACTGGATCGGCAAGCGCGTGAAGGTCATCCGCGTCGAGTGAGGCGCGTCCGATGCCGGGGCGTTTCGGTCCGACGGATTTCGCGGCCTGCGCGCGGTGCGGGAGCGGCCAGGTCCACCCCAAGCTGCTCGTGATGGGCCCGATCGCGGGCGTCGACAGCGACAGTCGCTCGTACGTGTGCCATGCGTGCGGCTACGAGGGCCTCCCGATTTTCTTCGACACGGAGGCGGGGCGCGCCCAGTTCGAACGCGAGAAGAAAGGGATTTGGGAAGCGGAGCCGGCAACGAAGAAGGGCCCCGTGTCGATCCCGATCCTCCCGATTCAAACCGATCCGTTGATCGATATGAAAGTCCTCGATCTCCTCCCATGGCGCGTCGTTGCGGTGACCGGGGTCCGGTGGGAGGCGGGCGGGCTAGCTCCGACCGGGTACCGCGTTTCGTTCCAAGAGTACTGGGATGCGATCGGCGGGCCCCGCTACAACGCGTCCCGAATCTACATGCTCGACCTGGCGGGCATCAACCGGGCGAACCCGAACTTCGAGGTGACCCGGCATCTCGGGAAGCGCTGCGACGTGTGGCTCGACTCCGGGGGCCGCGAACCGGAGGAGGTCATGGACGGCTACATGCTCGACGTGGAGCGCGTGGTCGCTGGTACGAAGACCTTGCCCTCGCTGGACGCCTTCGCAGTCTTGTACGCATTGTCGTCCGAAGCCCTCCCGTGTCTTGACTGGGATGGCCGCGTGGTCTGGCGGGAGCCCAGTGAGACGCAGGTCGACCTCCGCGACGTCGCGAAAGCGATACGCGGGATCGGTTTCTCGTCGATCTGCGTGATGGATCTGCGCCGCCTCGGTTCGGAGCTCGGGCCGGATCCCGCGCTCCTCTCCCTGCTCGAGGGGCTCGATCTGGACGTCTACGTCGGAGGTGGGCTGCAGGAGTCGCATGTCCTCCGGCTCGGGGAGCGAGGGTTCGCGGGTGGCCTCGTCGACCCTTTCACTCCTGTAATCCGAGACCTCTTGAAGACACCGAAGCCCGAAGCACCCACGGAAGCAATTGCCCCGGCTCCGGCTCCGCGACCCGCCCCTGCACCGCGCTCCGTCCCGGACAGTACCGGATTGCCGTAGGAAGACGAGAGCGTATTGAGTCGGAGGCACGGCTATGCCCGAGCCTTGCGGGATCCCATCCCGAGAAATCAAGAGAAGCGTCGAACCTGGCCCACGACCGCGCCGATGACGGGTCTAAACTCGTTCGATATCGATGCCGGCTTTCTTGATTAGCTCGAGGCCTTCATCGCTCCGATACGCGGCCCGGTAGTAGAGCTTCCCTGCGCCGCTGTTTATGATGAGCTTGGCGCACGTTACACACGGTTGGCCTGTGACGAAGACGACCTTCCGTGGGTCGTTCACGCGGACCTTAATTAGGGCATTTTGCTCCGCGTGGACACATTGACAGTTCCCCGGTTGATCGAATTTGCAATCGTCGTGAGACATCCCTTTCGCTGTCCCGTTGTAACCGAAGCCGTAGATTTGGGTCATGTCCTCGGAGGTGATGACGCACGAGAACTGGGCGCGCTTGCATGTGGCCCGGCGCGTGAGCGACATCGCGAAATCCATGATCAAGCTCTCGAGACTCGGCCGCTCGATTTTTCCCACGCCTTCTCACCCGCTCCGGGGAGGCGAAGAACTCGCCGCTCGTCTTAAGGTTTCGGAGGCCTCCTGCGTCCGCACCCGCACCGCAAAGGCTTATCCGAGAAACTTGGGGTGCGCCCGTCCAATGAACCCCCGAGCAACCGTGATCGATGCTCAACGCGCATCCCCCGAGCAGGTCTCGGCCTTCCGGCTGTCTCGTCATCACCTCGTCAAGCGGGCATCGGCCTCGGCCCTTGCCCAGGTAGCGGGCGACATGGCGGGCGTCCAAGCCCAGGTGTTGTCGGCCGCGCAAATCTCGTTGTGGGCACGGACCCGCGGCCTCTCCGCAGATGACGTCGAGAATGCGCTGTGGCGTGACCGGACCCTCGTGAAATCGTGGTGCATCCGCGGCGCGCTCCACATCATCCCATCCAAAGATTTCGCCGTGTTCGTACGTGGCGGCGACCGGCGGAACGCGCGCTCTACGGCCTGGCTCGTCCGCGCCCGGATGCCGATCGAGGGCGTCGACCGACTGGTCGAAGCGATGCGGGATGGGCTCGATCGACCGCTCACGCGTAGCGAGATTGCCGAGCGGATTACCGCTTCCCTGGGAATCAAGAGTGTCGAGAAGTCGCACCGCGGTTGGGGCGGCACATCGACCGCGACCGGGTTTCGAATCGCCGGCAAGATGTTGTCCCTCGATGGGATCGTCTTCCTCGCGTGCCTTCGGGGGCTCGCGTGTTTCGGTCCGGCCCGCGGGGCCCAGGCGACCTTCGTTCGTCCGGAGAAGTGGCTTCCGGACTGGAACGATCTGCCTGTGGAGAAGGCGGAACTCGAGCTCCTCCGGCGGTATCTCCGGGCGCACGGCCCGGCGACGGTGCGCGACTTCGCGCTCTGGACCTACATGACCGCGCCCGACTCCCGCGAGATCTGGGCGCGCCTCGAACCTGAGATGGCCCCGGTCGACGTAGATGGGCGAATCGGCTGGGTCCTTCGCGAGGATCTGCCCGCGTTGCGGCGGTCGAAGCTCGACGAGCCCGTTATCCGTCTCCTGCCGTCCTTCGATGCGTTCCTCCTCGGCGTGAAGGACAAGAGCCACCTGGTCGATCTGGCCCACTACAAGCGGGTGTACCGCCCGCAAGGGTGGCTCTCTCCCGTCGTGCTCGTGGACGGCCGCGTCGTCGGCGTGTGGTCCCACGAGCGGAAAGGCGACCGGCTCTCGGTGCGCATCACCCCCTTCAGCAGGTTGTCTCCCATGGTGCGGTCGCACATCCGGGAAGAAGCCGATGACCTGGGTCGGTTCTTCGGAGCCCGGGGCAGGTCGATCCGTTTCTCGTGAGGGTCATCGCGCGGTCGATGCCTTCGCGAGCTCTTGCTCCCGCAACTGCCGCCGCAGGACCTTCCCGACCAGCGACATCGGAAGGGCCGTCGCGAACTCGACCGCCTTCGGCACTTTGAACGGCGCAAGCCGCTCTTTGCAGAACGCGATGAGGTCCGCCTCGGTCGCGGTCTTCCCGGGCTTCAGGACCACGAATGCCTTGACGGTCTCGCCGCGGTAGGGGTCGGGGACGCCGATCGCTGCGGCTTCTCCGACGGCGGGATGCATGAAGAGGACCTCCTCGACTTCTCGCGGGTACACGTTGTAGCCGGAGCAGAGGATTAGGTCCTTCTTTCGGTCCACAATGTAGAAGTAGCCATCCGCGTCCATCTTGGCCAGGTCGCCCGTGAGGAGCCAACCATCGCGCAGGACGTTCCGGGTTTCCTCCGGTTTGTTCCAGTAGCCCTTCATCACCTGGGGACCGCGAACCGCGAGCTCGCCGACCTCGCCTTGCGCCACTTCTCGCGTCGGGTCGTCCGCATCGACGATCTTCGCGTCCGTGTCGGGGAACGGAATGCCGATGCACTCCTTGACCACGCCGTTCAGGGGATTGCAATGGGTGACGGGCGACGCCTCCGTCAGCCCGTATCCCTCGACGAGTCGTCCCCCGGTGGCCGCCTCGAACTGCTTGCGCACCTCGTTCGGGAGGGGCGCGGCGCCCGAGATGCAGGCGCGGATTGACCGGAGGTCGTACTTCGCCAGCTTCGGATGTCGGAGGATCGCGATGTACATCGTCGGAACGCCGGGGAACAGGCTCGGCTTCGTCTTGTTGATCAGCTTGAGGATCGCGCCAATCTCGCGCGGGTTCGGGTAGAGGATCACCTCGATACCCGCCACGACGGACAAGAGCATCACGGCGGTGAGCCCGTACACATGGAACAGAGGAATCGCCCCGAGCAACTTTTCCGACCGGTGCGAGCCCGCGGAAAACCACGCCGCGACCTGCATCGCGTTGGCGATGAGATTGCGGTTGGTCAGCATCGCGCCTTTCGACGTTCCGGTCGTTCCGCCCGTGTACTGAAGGACCACCACGTCATCGAGGCTGGCTCGGGTCTCCAGGGCCGGACTCGGCGGCGTCCGGGCCAGGTCCGCGAACCGGTGGATCCCAACTTCGTGCGGGATGTCGAGGGGCCAATGGCCCTGCTTCTTCAGGTCCCGTCTCTTCTTGATGGGATAGAGCTGCCGCAAGGGGACTTTCAGGAACTCGCCGACGTCACACACGACGACGCGCTTCACGCCCGCGTTCGCGCGCGCCTTCGACACGTTGTGCCAGAACAGGTCGAGGGTGACGACGGTCTCCACGCCCGCGTCGGTCCACAAGCCCTCCAATTCCCGCGGGGTGTACAGGGGATTCGTCTGAACCACGATGCCCCCCGTGCGGAGCACGGCGAAAAAGGCGACGACGAAATGGGGTGTGTTCGGAAGGACGAGGGACACGAGGTCCCCCGGGAGGACCCCGATCCTTCGCAGGCCCGCGGCGAATCGGTCGGCGGCCGCGTCGAGGTCGCGATAGGATGTCGACTTGCCGTAGAACGTGATCGCGGGGCGGCCCCCGAATTCCTTGGCGGCACGCCGAAGAAGCTCGTGGACGGGAATTTCCGGATAGTCGATTGACTTCGGAACGCCCTCCGGCCAGCTCCCGAGCCACGGCCGTTCGAGGGTCGCCTCCCCCTTCATGTCGGAAGATAACGGGGTCAGAGTCTAAAACCTGATGGAGTTCCCGCCACCATCGCGAAACGATTATCCGCCGCAGGAGCCCATCGCGGCTCGATGCCCGACGCGCCCCGCTTTCGTGTCACCCGGGAGGGAGCCGTGGTGGTACTGTGGGTCGAGAATCCGCCGAGGAATCTCCTGAGCCTCTCGATGGTCACGGACCTCGCCGCGCGGGTCGCCGACTTGGAGAAGGACGATTCGGTTAGGGCGGCCGTCCTCACGGGAGCGGGACACGCCAATTTCTGTGCCGGACTCGACATGGACGAATGGTCCCGGCTCTCACCGAAAGCCGCTCAAGACGAAATGAGCCGCGGCCAAGATGCGTTCTGGGCCCTCGAACATCTCACGAAGCCGACCATCGCTGCGATCGCCGGGGCGGCCCGGGGCGCCGGGGCGGAGCTCGCCCTCGCATGCGATCTGCGAATCGCCGACGAGAGCGCGGTCTTCTCGCACCCGGAAGTCGATCTCGGATGGATGCCGAGCCACGGTGCCACGGCGAGGCTCTCGAAGATCGTCGGTCGGTCTCGGGCGCTCGAGATCCTCCTGAGCGGGAAGGAGGTGAAGGCCCTCGATGCGCTTCGCCTGGGGATCGTGAATCACCTCGCCTCTCCGGGCGGTGCACTGGATCAAGCGAAGGCCCTCGCGACCCTGTTCGCCTCGAAGCCGCGGCCCGCAGTGAAAGCGATCAAGCGGGCTCTCACCGAGGGCGACGAGAAGCCGTACCGCAACCGGTTCTTACTCGAGTCGCAGCATGCGATTCAGCTTCTGTGGAGTGACGAGCAAAAGGCCGCGATGGAGCGCCTTCGCGCGAAACGCCCCTGAGCGCAACGGAGGTCAGGGGGCTCAGCCGTGTCGCAATACCGTCTCCTTCGAGCCCCATCGCTTCAGCTCGATGTCGACGCCGACATCCGTGGCCACGAACGATCCGGCCTTCACGCCTGCCTCCTTCAGAATCTTGCGGCGCTCCTCATCGCTGGCGAAGGCGAGCTCCGACTGAAACAAGCCGAAATCGATCTCGACCTTCGAGTTCACTCGGACCGCGCCCACGAGTCGCGAGCCGCTCTCGAGGACGGGCCCAACCGTCGAGATTCGCCGCGCTCGGACCCGTTTCAGGAAGCCGAAGCAAATGACACGACCCTCGGCCCATTCTCCGGCTCGGACCTTCGAGTACGAATCCCGCGGATCGAGGCCGTAGATGTCCACGTACGTCGCGGCATCTTTCGGATCGTACGACCATCCCTTCTTCGGGTCCCGCGCGATGCGCATCCGGATGTAGCCTTCCGCCTCGCAATCGGGACAGAGCAGGGCCTCGAGAATCCGTCCCTTCACGGGAAAGGCCGCCTCGAACTCGAGGCCGGACTTGATCGGACGGGGCACCGCGGTGCGAACGGTCGCCACGACGATAAACCCCACCACGCGTGAGCTTCAAGTCGTGGCGGGCCTTACACAGGCGAACGCGGGGGAGTGCCATCCCGGAGGAACGTCTGGTCCACAACTATCTTGTCGAGGCGGGCCTGGCGGCGCGGATTCCGAAGGGAATCCGGATCTGGGAGGAGACGTTGCGGGACGGCGAACAGACGCCGGGGGTGGCGTACACGCCGGAGGAGAAGCTGCGGATCGCACACCTCCTGGACGAGGTCCACGTCCCGATGATGGACGTTGGGATCCCGGTCGTCTCGAGCGAGGAGGCGCGCGGCGTCCGCATGATCGCGAATGCCGGCCTCGACGCGACGATCATGGCCGCGGCCCGGACGGTCCGGAAGGACGTCGACGCGTGCATCGCGTGCGACGTCGACGAGATCGCGTTGTTCACCGCCGGATCGGATTTACACATCAAGCACAAGCTCGCGATGACCCGAGACCAGGTGAAAGAAGCCGCGGTCCGGGAGACCGAGTACGCGGTCGCCCATGGGGTGGATGTGTCTTTCGTGACCGAGGACACGTTCCGGGCCGATCTCGACTTCGTCGTCGATTTGTATGACGCGTGCACCGCGGCGGGCGCCCATCGCGCCGTGGTCTGCGACACGGTCGGCGTGATGACGCCGCCCGGGATCGCTTGGTTCTTCGGGCACCTGAAGCGCCGCCTGAAGCCGACCGAACTCTCGTTCCACGGTCACAATGACTTCGGCCTCGCGGTCGCGAACAGCCTGGCGGCGGTCGAGGCGGGCGTCGCGGTGCCCCACACCTGCGTCAATGGCCTTGGGGAACGCTCCGGCAACGCGAGCTTCGAGGAGCTCGTCTTGGCGCTCGAGGCCTTGTACGGGTACGACACGGGGATCGACGTGTCCCGGATTTACGAACTGTCGCAACTCGTGGAGACGCTGAGCGGGATCCCGGTCGGGATGCACCAGCCGCTCATCGGACACAACGCCTTCGCCCACGAGTCCGGCATCCATGCGCACGGCGTGATCAAGCACACCGCGACGTACGAGCCGATCCAACCGGAGAAACTCGGGAGGCAGCGGACCTTCGTCTTCGGGAAGCACACGGGGTCCCTGGCAGTCGCCGAGAAGCTTCGCGGCCGCGGGGTCGATGCGACGCCGGAGCAAGTCGCGGGGCTCGTGAAGCTGATCAAAGACTTCGCGGAAGGCCGATCCAAGGGGGACCAGCAAGCTTTCGTCGCGTCGTTCCGAGAACGATCGGAGAGGCAGCGCGGGGTGACGGACGACGAGTTCTGGGCGCTCGCACGAAAAGCCGGCCTGTCCGCGCCGAAGTGATGCGCTTCACGTCTTCCGGGCCGGCGGGTCGGTCGGATCGGGATCGGCAACGGCGAGCCCCATCGCCGCGCGCGCGAACGCGGCCGCCCGCCGCGACGTCGAGACGTAGATTCCCAGGAGGACGATCCCCGCCCCGGCCAGGTCGACCAGATCAAACGTCTCGTTGCCGAGGCCCGCTCCGAGCAAGACCGCCACGATCGGAATGATCAACGCGATGTAGGAGAGCGAGGTCGCAGGCATCGCCTTCAGGAGCCACTGCCACGCTACGAACGTGACGACGGATCCGGCAATCGCGAGGTAGAGAATCGCACCGAGTCCCTGGGGCCACGTGGGGATTCCCGACGGCTCTCGTGCGATGAGCGACACAGTGGCCAGGCCGGCGGCACCGACCGCCATCGCCGCCGCGTTGAAGGTGATCGGCTCCGTGTCGTGGCCCCATCGTTTCACCGCCACGGTCGCAAACGCCGCGCACGTCGCGGCGAGCACGATCGAGAGCATGGGGAACACCTGCCCGAGTCCCGCGGTGCCGAGCTGGCTGCGAAAGATGAGGACGACCCCGCCGAATCCCACGCCGATGCCGAGCAGTTTCTGGACCGTGAAGCGCTCCGCCTTCAGGAATGCATTGGCCACGAGGGCCGTCTGGAGCGGAAAGGTCGCGAACAGGATTGCGGAGAGGCCACTGAGCACGCCGTTGTTCTCGCCCCAGTAGATGAGCCCGTAGTCCGCGGTGAAGAGGACGATCCCGACGAATCCGACGAGTGCCCATTCCGTCCGGTTCTGCGGCCACTTCGACCGGAAGACGCCCGCGAGAATCACCAGCACGATGGCCGCGACGGCGAACCGCAAGGACGCAGACAAGAACGGCGGGGCACCTTCGAGGCCGATCCGGATCGCGAGCCACGTGGAGCCCCAGATCAGGCAGAGCATCGCGAAAGCCGCGCTACGCGTGGAACTCGTCGCCATCGGGCCCGCATGACGGCCGTCTCGTAAAGCCTTAGGGCCGTCCATGGCCATGTTTATAGGTGGCCCCGCACCTGTGCATCCACCGATCTCGATGACGGGCCAGACGATGTCGGAGAAGATCCTGGCGCGCGCGAGCCACGTCGAGTCCGTGCGGCCCGGCCAGATTGTCGACGGGGACGTCGACCTGTTGTACATGCACGAGATGCTGGCACTGGCCCTGCTTCCGTTCAACGAGATCGGCACGATGAAGGTCTGGGACCCGGAGAAAATCGTCGTCACGCTGGATCACTGGGTCCCCCCGCCGACGCCGGAGATCGCGAAGATGCACCAGACGATCCGCGATTTCTGCCGGAAGCAAGGCATCCGGCGGTTCCACGACGTCGGAGACCACGGCATCGTCCATCAGCTGATCGCGGAACGCGGCTACGCGCATCCGTGGGACCTAGTCATCGGGAGCGACAGTCACACGAACATGGTCGGTGCGGTCGGCGCGTTCGCGGCGGGAATCGGGGCGACGGACACGGCCGCGGTGATGGCGAAAGGACAACTGTGGCTCCGGGTGCCGGAAACGATGCGGGTCGACATCCACGGGACTCTGGGCGAGAGGACGGGCGCAAAGGACGTCATCCTCAAGGTGATCGGCACCACAGGGGACGACGCGGCGCGCTACGCGGCGGTCGAGTTCACCGGCCCGACGGTGAAGGCCTTCCCGATGAACGAACGCTTCGTCTTGTGCAACATGACGACGGAGATGGGGGCGAAGGTTGGCATGATCGAGGCGGACCCGGTGACGAAGGACTACCTGGCCCACACGGGTCACCGGTTCGAGCCGATCCGGTCCGACGACGATGCGACGTTCGTGAAGACATTCGCTTTCGATGTCGATGGGATGGGCCCGCAAGTCGCATGTCCATCGAATCCCGCGAATCTCAAGCCCGTCGAGGACGTCGAGGGGACGAAGATCGACGTGGCGTTCTTGGGCTCGTGCACGAACGCGCGCATCGAGGATCTTCGGATCGCCGCGGAACTCCTTCGGGGGGAGAAGGTCGCACCCGGCGTGCGATTCCAGATTACGCCCGCCTCGCAGATCATTTACCGCCAAGCGCTCAAGGAAGGCCTCGTGGAGGTCTTCATGGACGCCGGCGCGACGTTCACGTCATCCACGTGCGGACCGTGCTTCGGCGGCCACATGGGCACACTCGCGGGCGATGAGGTCTGCATTTCTTCGACGAATCGGAACTACCCCGGCCGAATGGGTTCGCCGACCGCGCAAGTGTACCTCGCGAGTCCCTGGACGGTGACGGCTTCGGCGATCCACGGGGAAATCACGGATCCGCGGAAGGCGTAGCGGTCATGCAAACCCGCTTCGAGGGCCGCGTGTGGACCTTCGGCGACGACATCTCGACGGATCACATCATCGCAGGCAAATACCTGGGGACGACCGACCCGAAGGTGTTCGCGGAGCACGCATTCGAGGCCGTCGACCCGACCTGGGCGAAGAACGTCCGGCCCGGGGACATGATCGTCGCGGGAGCCAACTTCGGCTGCGGCTCGAGCCGGGAGCAGGCCCCGGTCGCACTGAAGACGCTCGGCATCTCCGCGATCCTGGCGAACTCGTTCGCGCGCATTTTCTTCCGGAACGCGATCAACCTCGGGTTCCCCGTAATCGAGTGCGCCGGCCTGCGCGACCTTGTGAAGTCAGGCGATGTGATTGAGCTGGACCTATCGGACGGCGAGGTCCGCCTTGCGTCCGGCGGGATCCTGCGGTTCACTCCGCTCCCGCCGAATGTACTCGAAATTCTCGAGGCGGGCGGACTCGTTCCGAAATTGAGGAAGGAGCTCCAGACCAGGCCCACGGGGTAGAGATGTATTTCGGGAGGTCTGCTCCGCTAATCGTTTCCGGTCTTGCGATTTGGGCGACTGCGGTCATCGCGGACCAGGACCCACTCGCTCCGGAAGCTTGGATTGTGTTTGCGGCAGCCGCCTTGTCTACCTTGGCCGTCGTTCTCCTCGGCCCCGACGGACGCGGAGATCCGCGGTACCGCCGACCACCGCCGCGATGGCCCCGAGGTCGTGGGCCTGTCCCGGCGGACTGTCCGGCGCCCGGAGGCCTTCGCGTTCGACGAAGGACGTGGGTTCCGCCCCGGCTCCGATACTGAGCCCGCCTCCGGACAAACCTTAAGGCGCGTCGTCCGCATCGCCGCCGCAATGGCTCTCAAGATCGTCCTCCTCGCGGGGGACGGCGTCGGACCCGAGGTGATGCGGGAGGGCGTCAAGGTCCTGAAGGCCGTGGAATTGGCATACGGCGTCTCGTTCGACCTCGTTCCGTTTCCGTGCGGCGGGCAGCACTACCTGGAGACGGGAGAAGAGTGGCCCGACGGAGCATTCGACTCATGCAAAGCCGCGGATGCAATCCTCCTCGGCGCGGTCGGACTCCCGGAAGCGGTGCTCCCGAACGGCGACGTCGCCGGAGTCGGCGTGGTCTTCGGATTGCGTTTCGGCTTGGACCTGTACGCGAACGTGCGACCGACCAAACTCTACCCGAACGTCCGGCACAAGATCCACGACGGATTCAAGCTGGTGTGGGAGCCGGGGAAGGTGGATTTCGTCATCGTTCGGGAGAACACGGAGGGATTGTACACGCCGACCCGCGGCTTCCTCGATCGGGGCGGGGTGAAGGAACTCGCGGTGGACAGCCGTGTCATCACACGGAAGGGGGCGGAGCGGGTGATCCGATTCGCCTTCGAAGTGTCGAAACAGCGGAAGGGCGCGCCGGCGGATCGGAAGCATCGAGTGACGTGCGTGGACAAGTCGAACGTCACCGCCGGATGCAAGCTCTTCCGTCAAGTCTACGACGAGGTCGCGGCGCGGTACCCGACGATCCAGAAGGATTACGCGTACATCGACGCGTTCCAGCAGTGGCTCATTCGCTCTCCCGAGGTCTATGACGTCGCGGTCACGTCGAACGTGTTCGGCGACATCGCCACGGATCTCGCGGCCGTCCTGCAAGGCGGGATGGGCATGGCCGCGGGCGGCAACATTGGCGATCAGCATGCGATGTTCGAGCCGATCCACGGGAGCGCGCCGAAGCATGCGGGAAAGGACGAGGTCAACCCGATTGCGATGATCTTCGCGGTCCAGATGATGCTCGATTGGCTCGGCAGGAAAAAAGGAGATGAGTCAATGCGGGAGGCCGCGACCGCGATCGAGCAAGGGGTCGAGACGACTCTCAAGAAGGGCACCGTCCTCACGTACGATCTCGGCGGCTCTGCGAAGTGCAGTGAGGTCGGGACTGCGATTGCGTCCGCGGTGTCTCGACCTCGGAAGAAGTCATGACGTGCTCGGCCCCCCCGGCACACTTATTGGTGTCAGCCGGCGCACTCCGCGGTCACTATCGCGGATCGAACACGGGCGCTCAGCTCTCTCGCCACTGATACAGCCACCAGGCGAGGACGAGGCCCACCGCCGTCGAAAGGATGAGCAGGCCCGCGTCCAGGGCGAGACTGACATTGGTGGCCGGTTCCAGCCCGAGGACGCCCTGGACCAGGAGGGCGGCATAGGTTGCCGGAAGAAGCTGAGCGAGTTCTCGCCACACCGGTGGGAGTCGGGAGAGCGGGTAGTACAACGGTGAAAGAATCCCGAGGAGAGTGAAGATCAGGTTCCCCACCGGCCACACCTCCCGCTGGCTTCGGAGCCGGCTGGACACCGCTATGCCGATGGCCGAGTAGAGGACCCAGATCGTCAGGATGCATGCGACGATGACAAGCCATGCGATGACGGACACGGACGTGACGGTGGCGAGGATGATTCCGAGGACCACGAGCGCGGGCAGGGCGGGGATGATGTTCGAGAACGCGACGCCGAACAAATAGCGCACCTTGTCGTGAGGGGACGCCACGAAGATGTCCTGGAGTCGCAGTTCGATCCGGAAGACCGCGGAGTCCGAAAGGCACCAGCTTCCGATGTTCTGCGTCGAGAAGATCATGGCGCCCGCCACCTGGAGTGGCAAGTACGCGGGCGACGAGATCAGGTGGAGGAAGTAGAGGAAGAAAAAGGGCTGAAGCAACGGGACGATTGCCGCGGCGGGGCTCCTCCAGATCCATCGCCATCCGATTAAGCCCCACGCGGCGAGCACGCGGCCCTTTTGCGGTTGCGCTGCCAAGTTGACGTCGACCGCCATCGTCAGCGCTCCCGAGCCATCCGCCGGGCCCAGTAGATTCCAAAGAGGAACAGCGCGACGGCCTCCATGGCCAAGGCGGTTGCCGCGAGAACGGCCTCATTCCCGGTAATCGCTTCGAGACCGGCCGCGCTGTTCACGAGGACCGCCGCCCCGCTCGTTGGCAGGAGCAGGACGACCGACCGCCACTCGATGGGAACGAACCGAATCGGATAGAAAACGGGCGGCACGATGCCGAAGACGTTCGTCAGGAGCGCCGAGTAGGGCCAAATCGTTTTCATGTCCTTGAAGAGAGTCGACACGACGTAGCCAATCGTAGACGATACCGCCCACACCGCGAGGAGGCAGCTCGCGAGGACGAGCCACGCGACGAGGGTCAGCGGATGGAGGAGCTCTAAGATCACGAGGACGAAGAGGCTCGGAGGTAGGTAGGCGACGAGCATTCCGCCTGCGATGCCGACGAAGTACGCCTCGGGGGACAGAGGGCTCGCGTGGTACAGCTCGTTCAATTTGTGGTCAATACGAATGTACGCCGCCTCGTTCAACACCCGCTGCCCGATCAGGAACATCGAGTAGACGAGCGAGCCGATGAGCGTCACCGCGATCAGGTCCGGCGCGAGGACCGCCACGAAGATTAGCAACGCGCCCGGCGTCAGCGTGCCGGTGACGATCGCAAGCCACTCGTGGAATTGAACGCGGATCTCCGTCGCCAAGAAGACGCCGGTACCGGCCCATCGGAGTCCGAACGCCATCTTGATCACTCCGCGTCGATCGAGCGACCGACGATCGTGAGGAATGCCTCCTCGAGGCTCACGGGCCCAACGGTGGCGGACAGGTGCTCCCGCAGCGCCACGTCCATGATTTCGTGGACGCGCCCGGGCTCCGTGATGATGTGCAACGAATTCCCTTCCGCGACGCTCTGGCCGAACGAAGCGAACCGCTCCCGATGGTTCCCGCCGTTCTCGATCGAGACGCGCAAAGTCCCACCGATCTGCCGTTTCGCT
>Ga0209761_1000194_pt1 | contig 35071 bp, 35 predicted proteins | sample GraSoi013_1_40cm_4_FD_185818 | JGI IMG/M metagenome (GOLD analysis project Ga0209761, IMG submission 185818) | Grasslands soil microbial communities from the Angelo Coastal Reserve, California, USA - Sample 09_25_2013_1_40cm (SPAdes) (version 2) | ecosystem: Environmental > Terrestrial > Soil >... | reverse complement strand
GGTCCACGATTATCTAGTGTCTGAAGGGGTCCGGGACGACATTGTATTGATAGCTAGTGGTGGTATCAGGACGGCTGATGATATCGCGAAGGCGATTGCGTTAGGAGCGGATGGGTGTGTGGTTGCGACTGCTGAAGCGGTGGCTGTCGGTTGTACTCATTGTGGTAATTGTGAGAGGGGACGCGGATGCCAAGTCGGGATAACCACAACGGACCCGGAATTGTCACAATTCATCGAGCCTGAATGGGGAGAACAGAGGATTGTCAATCTCTACACCGCTTGGACGAAGCGGCTGAGATGGATTCTGGCAGGTTTCGGATTGAAGAACATTCGGGAATTACGGGGAAGAAAGGACCTGCTTGTGAGGTACAAGTGAGAGAATTGACGGGAGAGAGGATTATTGATTCGCGAAGATCGCTGCCTGTAGACATGGTCCCGGTTGGCAAGCAGGAGGCGGAGGGTGGGTGTGGCGTTGTTGGCCTCGCATGTAATGCTCCGCTTGAAGGAAAATATCTTCTCCAATCTCTTGTCCAGATGCGGAACCGGGGAAACGGGAAAGGAGGAGGGATTGCTGCTGTTGGCTTGGTCCCGGAACAGCTGGGTGTTTCTAGGAAAATCCTGGAAGAAGATTACATCCTACAGATTGCCTATCTCGACAAATCGGTTAGAGAGAGGGTTGAGGACGAGCATGTTCGACCGTTCTTTGTGGTTGACTATGAGGCGAGGGTCCAGGCTGTTGACGATTATCATTCGATTTCAGGTCTGGAAGTAGAACCGCCCGAGGTTTACCGGTACTTTGTCAGGATCAAGAGAGATGTTCTCGCGGAATTTGCTCGTAAGAATGGTCTGGAGAGTCTCAAGGAAAACGAAGTAGAGGACGAATTTCTCTACCAGAACTCTTACCGACTGAATCAGCAGTACTATTCCTCTCTGGGCGAGAAGAAGGCATTCGTTGTCAGCCATGGAAAAAACATGGTTGTATTGAAACTGGTAGGTTACGGGGATGACGTTGTCAAGTATTACCGATTAGAGGACTTCAAGGCTCATGTCTGGATTGGTCATCATCGGTATCCGACGAAGGGCCGAGTCTGGCATCCAGGCGGCGCGCATCCTTTCGTGGGTTTGCACGAGGCGTTGGTGCATAACGGGGATTTTGCAAATTATCATTCGATAATGGAGTATCTGGCCCAGCGGAACATTCACCCGTTGTTCTTGACGGATACCGAGGTCTCGGTGTTACTGTTCGACCTTCTCAGCCGCGTCTACAAGTACCCACTGGAATATCTGATAGAAGCTCTGGCACCGACAACTGAGAGAGATTTTGAGATGCTGCCGGAGGAGAAGAAAAAGATCTACCGATTGATACAGTCGACGCATATTCACGGGTCCCCGGATGGCCCATGGTTCTTCATTGTAGCTAGGAATGATGTGGAGGAGAATGCGTGGCAGTTGCTCGGGATTACGGATACTTCGATGCTGAGGCCGCAAGTGTTTGCGGTGCAGGAGGGGCCGATCAAGATCGGGATTATTGCGTCGGAGAGACAGGCGATCAACGCCGTACTGGGAAAATTGCAGGAAGATCAGAGAATTCCGAGTAGATTTGCGGATTCTTACTGGAATGCAAGGGGTGGAAGCTTCACCGATGGTGGGGCGTTTCTCTTTACCGTCAGAGACGGTGAGGATGGGAAGGAGCTGGAGTGTGCTGACAAGTTTGGAAATATCATCGATCTTCCCAAACAGGACTGGTTGCCGAATGTGGGCTCTTCGGTCTCCCTGAACGCGAGTATTGCGATACAGCTGCAGAAGGGTCCCGGTACGCAGGACCCGTCGGGATTCTACGAGTATATTCGTCCAGCGTTGAAGGATGCCGGCTTCCAGTATGCAGGGGAGATTCTTGAAGAACTGAAAAGATTGGCTATGAAAGGACACGAGTCCCGACAATTCGCGATAAAAACACTCTCACTACTATACGACAGAATCTATGATACGGGGAGAAAGAAACGAAGCTCACTACTACAACTATACTATGAAACGTTGAACGAAGTCTTCTCATCTATCTCACTCTCGAACTATGACCTGTACACTCGACTAGACTGGAAGAACAGATCCAGATTGATACATCCAGGGTTTGACGAGCAAGTGCTGGTTGTTGATGCACTGGAGTTTCCCGCTGAAGGAGACGAGAGCGCAGCTCGGTTCGTGGTTGACGCATATGGCCAAGGATGGAAGAACATTCTCCTCTACAACCTGCGAGGCCACAGGTTCATTGGAAGCGGCCTCGGTCCACGGACGAACAGTTTGAAGATTGATTGTTACGGAGATGTAGGTGATTATGCCGCGTCGGGTGTTGACGGCTGCGAGATAACCGTTCATGGTGCCGCTCAAGACCAAGCTGCCCAGATAATGAAGTATGGAAAATTGGTGGTTCATGGTGACATTGGACAGGCGTTCATGTATGCTGCGAAAGGAGGCCACGTCTACTTGCTAGGCAACACGGCTGGGAGACCACTCATCAATGCCGTCGGTAAGCCCAAGGTTGTGATCAATGGGACGTGCCTCGATTATCTAGCTGAGTCCTTCATGGCTGGAGACCCATACGATGGTGGTGGATTCGTGGTGGTTAACGGTTTAGAGACAACACATGATGGACGATTCGTTGAGCAAGAAACACCGTATCCGGGAGGCAACCTCTTCTCCCTAGCCTCGGGTGGAGCCATTTTCATCCGAGACCCTCACCGGCGAGTTACCAGCGACCAACTTAACGGCGGAAGACTGGTAGATTTCACAATGAAAGACTGGGAGCTCATTCTTCCGTTTCTGGAAGAAAACGAGAGACTGTTTGGGATATCCATCAAGAAGGACCTGCTGACCGTTCACAAAGAGATTTTGGATCCGAGTCTAGTTTATCGCAAAGTAGAACCTACGCTGTTACAGGAACTAGCCTAGGTAGAGCTTTTCCAGCGGCTGCACTTACCCAGATCTAGTTTATTGGAGAGGAAAGGCCTCACGACCAACCGGGCGTTCATGAGTTCTAGTTGATAGGATGAAAGTAGGTCATTTTTTTGAGGCTAACAACGAGTCAAAGACCGATCGGAATACCCTCTGAAACAAATGTAATGTTGGTTCAGAAATGAGACACAAACACACCACATTCAACCAAAACAATATTCTTATTAAGAAAACTGTCCCCGGCAGATTCGGTTACTCCGCAGTTGTTAAGAGGTCTCCGGCCCAGGAGGTCTCACCTCGACATACATTACTCTATCCTCAAAGCCGCGTGCTGTGACGGTCTATCTCTCAGTAGGATCATTGTGTATGTTAATCTGAACCGTCGACTTGCAAAACGATGCATCGAAGAGCTAGTCGATGGCGGGTTGATTTGCACTGTAGACGGAGCTGACCGAGTTTCTTACGTGACAACGGAAAAGGGAACTAGTTGGCTGAAGACGTATAGATCTCTGATCCGAAGTTGACGGGCCATGCTGACAGAACCCATCCATTGAACTCCTGGAGTCCTTACGCCAGACTCATCCGAGACAGAAATTTTGCGGCACTCCTTGCTTCGAGCACTTTTGCGTCTATGGGCGCAGTTTTCTTTCAAGTGGCAGTGGTATGGCTGGTTTTCACAGTAACCCGATCGGCTTTCGCCATCGGTCTTCTATTTGTCGCTCAGACGGCACCAAACGCTTCATTTGGTCTCGTCGTCGGGACGTACTTGGACAAATGGAACAAGAGAGGTACTATAATCTATACCTATGTTGCCAGGTCGGCTCTAATCATACTACTGGCTCTGAGCCTTCTTAATGTAGCATCGCAAATTGCTGTGATCCTCGCGTTTGTAGCGGCACTCTCCTTCGCTAGCTCGTTTTCCCACCCAGCTCGACACGCAATCATCCCGGAGATTGTCGGTTCAGACGAACTTCCATTTGCAAATGCACTCCTCGAATCTACTGGCGACGTGACACAGCTTCTAATCTATGGCACAAGCATTGTTACCCTAGTTGTGCTCGGTGCCCTCGGCACAATTCTGCTAAGCGGCCTGACATTTCTTCTTGCGGCTGTTACAATGGTTCCCATGACAGGGATAACAAACGCTGTCGAACCTAGACAATTGTCGCTCAGATCTGGGATGAAAGAGGTAGCAACCTACCTATCCCGTACTCCGACAACCAGGAACGTGATAATTGCATTTCTCCCAATAGATTTCTTCTTCACAGTCGCGACGGCCTTTCCAATAGTCTACGCCTCAGTAGTCCTGCACATAGTAGATCAAAGTTTCGGATTACTTCTTGCCGCTCTGACCCTCGGCCAAATCATCGGCTATTTGGCAGCCGGAAGGGTTGTCAAAGGAAAAAGCATCGGACGTTCTCTTCTCTTTTCCCCTCTCCTCTTTGCTGTCGCAATAGGGCTGCTGAGCATCAACACAAGCTTGGCTTTCGCCCTCGGGCTGTTTGTCGTCGCAGGCCTTAGCATATCCGTCTATGATATCACGGTAATGTCGTTCTTCCAAGCTACCACTCCAAAACGCCTCATGGGCCGCGTGTTGAGCACGTATATCGCGACCTCCCTGGTGGCAGGATCGATCGCAGGGGCAGTTGCTGGTTCAATAGCGGATATGATAGGCCTTCCTACCACATATCTAGTATCAGGACTTGGCATTACCGCGGTAGCAGTTTTGCTACTCTCTCAGAGAAGAATTAGAGAAGCGTCGTTCTAGCAGGGAACTAAGATCTTTCACCATACTTCGTACGTCAGTTTCTGACTCTTTCTTATGGAGCCCCTAGCATGGGTTGTGTCCATGAAGAAACAGATGGCTCCTCCATGCACCGACATGTCATTTTCTCCTGAAGTACATGCATTCTACGGCGATGGCAAAACAGTAGTCCGAAAGCTCGAAGGATTCAACGCGAGCGTCACGGATCGGCGCGTCTATTTGCTCACTTTGGAAACTGCAAACAAAGCCGAAGCGTCACTTTTCGAGAAACATGACGCGGAAGCAGAATCCTGCGACGTGTTCTCTTGGACAGGCGACTCTTTGGGAAATCTCCCGAGCTTAATCGGCTCGTCAATACTTTCGAACCGGGGTGTTGCGTGTATCGGCGAACAGACCAAGGCACTCGTAACCAAATACCTCTCTCCGCTAAAACGCGAAATAGGAATCCCCAGCCCTGCAACCACCCGAGCTGCCTTCGGGCATACGGTAAACCGTTACAAGGACGAGTATGTCCGCGCAAACTGTTACTTCCTCTGCTAGGAACCCCCACTAGTGCTCTTATGAGCACTCCCCTTTTTCTTTCCGAAGCCCAACGAACAGGTAGTACCGAGTAGAATTGGAGTCCGAAGAATAACCCCGGTAGCTGGTAGAGCCCGGATTCATCTCAGACCCGCTGGTGCAGTGGTGGCAGGCTTGTAGGCGGTATTGCCTACATGTGTTGGGCTTGGACTCTCGGGCTAGCTAAGAACAGGCAACCCGTAGTCAATGGCTGCAAGCGACGCGTCAAATAGATTGATAGTTCCATACCCGTACAGGTCAAGTGAGGGATTGTATCGTGCATCCCCCTTCGACGAACCGTACGCGTAAAAGACCTGAGACACGTCTTGCAAGCTAATTGATCCATCATGGTTCACGTCGGGGTCTCGAGACACTATACAGCTCGCCGTGTCAGTGGAAGCGTTAATGCTACATGTGGCTCCCAGCCAGGAGCTGCCCGCGAGTATTGAAAGCACGAATCTTGCCGTTGACCTTGACCCATAGCTTAGTGATACAGTAAAGGTCTTTGCGAACAGTGTCTGCCCGGTGGTGCTGTCTGTCGCAGTGACCGATATTGTTCCAGTCACTGTCTTGCTGGTTGTGTTCACGATAAAGTTCCCGGAGAGCGATAAGGTAACCCCGTCAAAAGTTACCGTTTGCTGAACCTGGGGGTCAGGCGGAGCAGCTTGCACCGCGTCAGCCATAATCTCCCAGTACCAGGTCGCGTCGTCAACATACGTTACTGTCAGGTTTGTTTGTGGCGCGTTGACAATCTGATATTCCTCTGCTGACCCGCCTGGTCCGCTGGAGAATATTTGCGTAGACCGGGGTCCCGGAGTTAGTGTTCCGTAGCTCGATTGCTGTCCAGCGCTGATTATTAGATCCTGGCTGTTACTAGTGGATAATGTCAGTGTGGGTGTGTTGCCGTATCCGCTAGCAGATCCCGGCAGAGAAATGTTGGGGTCGAACGGAGTACTAAGGTTGGCCCCTGCAATTGCGACAACCAGCAGGCTGTTGTACTCGCCTCCGTATTCGAGGCTCGCGCAGCCTGATATCGACTCGGTAATAGTGTCGGAAGAAAGCACGCTGGGACTCGCGGCCCAGAACTCTGCGACCTGATCCCGGTTAGTTCCTGTCGTCCCGTCGTTTCTGCCGGAGACACTTCCTCTCAATGTCCAGTATAATCCCGCAGTGTCGTTGACAGAGAAGTTGCAGCGTGGCTGGAGATCAAGACTCTCCATCGTATAGACAATAACTAGGTCAGATCCGTGCAGCGTGCTCAACGTCGCTGAGCAGGAGTTGGTATTGTGACCGCATCCCGCCACAGTCGAGGCGTCGATGCGAAGTGGGCCAGTCACCGGGGCGACGACGTTGACAGTGACCGTGGTCATGTGTGAACCCGAGCCGCTTGTCCCAATTATCGCTACTTTGTAAATGGCTGGCGCAGTAGCGTTAGTGGTTGAAACGGTCAGAACAGCGCTTCCAGACCCGCCAGGGGGAATGGGGATACTGGATGGGTTGAGGCTTAGACCTGGTCCAGCCGGGCTCACGGTTGCCTGCAAATTGACCGTGCCATTGAAATTGTTGATACGGGTCACGTTGACGGTGGATGTTCCAGAGGAACCGGCGGTGACAGTGAGGCTGCTGGGACTCGTGCTGAGACCGAAGTCGGGCGTAGTATTCGCTGCCTGAACCGCGTCAGCTATAACCTCCCAGTACCAGTTTGCGCCATCACTGAACGTCACAGGGAAGTTGGTGACTGGCGAATTGACAACGGCGTATTCGGAGACCGAGTACCCGCCACCTGTACTGATGAGAGTGAACCCTGATCCTGGGCTCAATACTCCATAGGTGCTCTGCAGTGCGACTCCTATCACGATGTCACTAGGATTGCTAGTTGATATGAGAGCAGCCGGTATGCCATTGTGGCCGCTGACCGACGCGGGCAGGGAACTGTTAGCGTCGAAGGGATTCTGAAAGTTCGCCCCGCTGATGCCATAGACCATGAGTCCGTTGTACTCGCCACCATACTCATAGCTGGCACAGCCCAGTATCGACTCAGTAACGTTGTCGGAAGATAGTGGACTTGCGCTCCTCGCCCAGAATTCGGCTATCTGGTCTCTGTCGCTCGCCGTCGTTCCATCGTTTCTACCCGACACGGCAGCCCTCAGCTCCCAGGAGAGTCCTGCAGTGTCCTTGATAGAGAAGGAACAACTGGCTTGAAGATCGAGAGTTTCAAACGCAGAAACAATTACAATGTCATTAGAGCCTGAAGTACTGAAAAGAGTGGAACATGAGTTCGTGTAGTGACTGCAGCCTTGAAGAGCCGATCCGTCAATCGTCAGCGTTGTACTGGGATTGCTTGCGTGAGTCAGGGATGGAATAGAGAAAGCGACTCCGAGCAACAGAATTAACGCGAGGAGAAAGGGTATTCCTCTCAAGGGTCACGCCTTTTCCCATTCTCAGTTTTGAGCAAGTAGGACCTTTGATGGTGGGTTGTATTCTTAATAAATACTTGCGATTATCGTGCCATCGAAAGCTATCTGCTGATAGAAAATTCAGGAAATCGACGATTTCTTACACCCACAGGCTTGGCTCACCGGTCTATGTTGTTATGTATCTGCGAAAGGGTGTTGCCTGGGGATTTTCGATCTGTTCGGTGATACTGGGAAGACCCGCGAAATCACGACCGCCCTCGGGCTGGGTAGTCAAAGTGCTTTGCCGCGCCCCTCGGAAAGGTGAAACGCGGCAGATCAGAATAGTTTCAGTCTACTGACGCGTCTAAGTTCAAGGCCACGAATTGACGAAGGAGATCGTCTTGGGCCTGGAATGGATCAGCTTAGCTCGTGGATTCGTAAGGGAAGTGGTCGATGTCTATTACGAATGGGATGGAAGGAGGGCCGTGCCGATGAAGATCAAGGAATTGATGATGGTGCTCCAGATAGAAGTCGACAAGCTCTACAAGCCAAACATCCCAGCCCAAGAATCCGAGAAACCAAGGATCAAGATGTTCAAAAACGCCAGGCTAGGCTGAAGAATACGCGAGGATCCTATCTGGGTGAGAAGACGGGGGCCCATCCCAGTCTATTTCTACAAGTCATCATAACCGAGCGAGGCAACGAGTTGGATAATGTCAGTGCAAGAGGGAGAGCAACACCGCAAACATCCGCGGCCCCGACCAAAGACGTTGTCCGACCTGATCTACGGACTCTCTCTATCTATCGGCGCCATCAGCCTGGTCATAACCAACAACCAGGCTTCCACTGCCAGCGATATCAACAGGAATATTCTCGAGTTTCTCTTCGTCTTCATGATCCTGATCACCAGCTGGATCATCTATACCAGCGACATGTCCGTATTGCCTGTCGAGACTCGTCTCGTAACATTCCTGAACGTTTTACTGCTGATCCTTGTCGCCATAATCCCCTACCTGTTCGACCAGGCAGTGTCCCTGTACAACACTGCTGTGGATCAAGACTACGCGTCAATCCTGTTCGCGATCGACTACGCAGGCACACTTCTCATCCTCGCTGGATTCGCACACATCATCTCACAAGAAGAGAAACAACTTGTTGACGGCGACCAGATGGTAAGGCTCAGAAGAATCCGAAACAGGCTAACTCTTCTGACAATCATAATCTTGATATCTCTGGCTGTTCCATGGGACTGGTTCTTCCTCGGAGTGCCTATCAGACTCTTCATCTGGTACGTTCCTATAGTCTCGTTCTGGCTAAACCGCTTGAGGACGAGGCCCTTCGGCCTTCCCAGCATTCCAAAGACATCGCAGAATCTACAACGCTGAACCTCCGAGAAAGATAAATCCTCAACAAGACATTCCAACACGACATCTGCGACCATGAAACTGACACTCGAAGATGCCGTGCGTGAGGGAGCGATAAGAGTAGACCTGGCCTGGACCCTTTTCTTTGAGAAGCCAACGATCCCCGAAGGCCACGGAGGAAGACTACTACCATTTACAAACTGGCTCTGGCCGAACTCGGCAAGCTGGTTTACAGATTAGTTATGCGACCCGCGTTTGATACTCGACGTTAGGGTCGCGAACAAGCCTTGGACGTCAGTTTGATTGGCCTCGGAATTCTCGTTTCGACGTCGGAGTGGTCTACAGTGTTCATACGTGGTGGTTTCTTAAGAAGAAGGTCCCGTATAAGCGGAACCGTCAGTTTGATTCTTTGTTCATGATGGTTCTTGGAATCGTTATCACTGTGTTAGGTTTGTTTCTGTAGCCTGACATTGGGCGATGCGACAGCGATCCTACACGATCACAGCTGGGAAACCCGACAACTGGTAACCTGTTCTTGTTTTGTTGGGTATCAGAACTGTTTTGGCATGTCATGATCGTTCTGCGCGAGACCCACATTGAACCGCCGATCCGTTTCGCTTGCAATCCTCTTCCTCTTACCGTTATCGATAATCTCTCTTCCTCACGCAAACGCGAATTATCGCTTGAACCAGACCCTGGTTGATACCTGGCCTTCAACAATCGCTAATTACGCGGTGGCCAGCGGCGTAACAATGGCCGACGCTGCCTCATCAGGAACAAACAATATCGTCACCGTTGGAAACTATAACAACGGCACCAACTTCGGCCAGTTACGCATCTACCACAAGTCGGGAACATCCCTAGTCCTTGATGACAACACACTGTTCAAACCACCCGCTCCCAACTATTACCTGTCCGGCGTCGCAGTGAACGATATCGCCGGAACGGGTCACAACGATACTATTTTCATCGCCAACATCGGTCCCTCGACGGGAACGCCTACTATTGCCTCTCAGATCGGCATCTTCCGCTGGACCGGCTCGTCCCTCGTCAAAGAGAAAACGTACAACTTCACAGGGCCTGGAAACGCGCTTGAGACTCGCAGCATCGCCATCTGGAGCCACAACGGCGTTCACCAGATAGTAACCCTAGGCTACTATCGAATGCCTGGTCCCAATGACTGGGCACAGCTCGGAATCTGGTCTTTTGACGGAGTCAACCTAAGCAAGGTTTTGCTCTATAACTGGACTACTCCCGGTCCCACAGGATCCGGGTCCCAAGGATACACTGTTGCCACAGGCGATGTCTCCAACAACAACGGCACACCAGATATCGTAACCGTAGGCTACACGAACAATTCTACGGTCACACAGAGTGAATTGCGCGTCTGGGGATGGACCGGCGCCGGAACCCTCGCGCCCAAAGGAACACGCGACTGGCTCACGACTGGAGTGGGAACTGTAGCCACAACCGTCGCGATCAAAGACCTGACCGGAAACGGTCAGGCAAACATAATCGTCGGGGGCCAGGACTTGACATTCCCAATATGGAGAGCTGAACTCACTGTATGGTCTGACTGGTCTGGAACTCTAACCCAGCAGGCTGGAACTACCTGGATCACTTCCCCTCAGACAAGCATAGATGTTATTCACGTAGCAGCTGGCGACGTTGATGCAAGCGGAGCAACAGAGATCGTGACCGCGGGACAGGCAGACATGCCTATCGGATCAACAGACATCTATTACGGCACAATTAGGGTCTGGTCTTTCAGCGGTTCAACCCTTACTCTCCAGAAATCCTACCTGTCCCCCACAATCAACTCGCCCATATCCACAATAACAATAGGCGATCTCGGCAGAGCCGGAAAACAGGACATCATTGACGGTGGTCAATTATCCGGCAAGGGATACCTCGAAGTACGCGATGTTGCCTTCGCGAATAGCACGGTCAGCCTGACCCTAGCCCCGTCATCGCCCGTATCAGGCCAATCCATCAGCATCATGGGCACGCTAACGAACGCTACTGATCAGACCACCATCTCTTCAGCACCGGTTCTTTTGGAATATTCTACAGGGTCCTCGAGCAGCTACCAGATACTCGCAACCGTGATGACCGATTCTCAAGGCCGATTCGCATCCAGCTGGACCCCCTCGGGACCAGGCTCATACACTATCAGGGCAACATGGAACGGCGATGAGACTCACATGGGAACTTCCAATACCGCGTCCTCAACGGTTGGGAAAGCGCCCAGCGTAATCCTTCTCTCCTCATCCAACTTCAACGCAAAACCGGGCGACACCGTTTCTGTTAACGGATATCTCTATCCAGCAACCCCTGCGAACATTTCGATAACCTACACAAACCCCTCAGGAACCAGCGTTACTCACACAGTCAAAACGGATAACACCGGATATTTCACCGATACCAACACTGTTGACTCGGCGGGAGCCTGGAAGATCTCGGCAACGTGGTCCGGAAACTCGATGGATTCCGGAGCATCCTCCAACAACTTGAGCGTGCAAACTCAGCCAGACCCGATACAATATTCGCTCGCAACATACGGCCTCGTGCTAGCTGGAGCAGCATTAGCGGTCGGAATCGGCGCGCTCGCCATGACTCGAAAACACAGAGCACCGAGCGTCCCGGCATCTGTCCAAGCCAAGTAGGTCACCAGTACTTCTTCCAGGCCGATTCGGGAACAAAGCTCCATCCGCGAGGGATAACCCTCTTCTAGGACAAGGACATGTACAAAATGTCCACTAATGAAGCTCATACTCGAGGAAGCCATACATGAAAAGGCAATAAGAGTAGACCTCGCCTGGACCCTATTCTTTGAGAAGCCAACGATCCCCGAAGGACACGGCGGAAGACTAATACCCTTTACAAATTGGCTCTGGGACGAGCTGGGCAAGAAAGCAGGAAACCTGAACCGGAACGCCAGCAGCGAGCTGACTCTGACGATACCTTCTCTAAGCGAGCAGGGAATGGATTTCCTGTTACGTCTAGTATCTTTCTGGTCAAACGAAGTTTACCTGAAGAAGGACGGGGTGCTTTCAGAGAACCTCTGGAGGAAACCGGTCATAAACGTCTTTGATGATAGTAAGCTAGATGGATCTGAACGTTCGCTAACGAGAAAACGCGAAGGATACTATACACGGTTCCTCATGCCGTTGCTCGGGCCTGGTCGGACTGCCTTCAGGGTCGAAGTGATCGAGAACGGTGAATCGTCCGCTCGATTACACAGCCACAGCGAAGTCGATGAATACTATCTGATTCTTGAAGGGTCCGGAACCCTCAGATTCAACGACAAAGAAATTCCCGTCCATCGGGGGGACCTGATAGGAAAGCCAACGGGGCCGGATGATGCTTCCCAACTGATCGCTGATCGGGGAGAACTCCTGCGTATATTGGATATGGAGGTGTGGCACGACCGTCCCGACAACTCGAAGGATCTAATCCACAATCCGGATTTCAATGAGATCTTCATGAGAGGACGGGGTTGGGGCGCTCTAGTCCCAGCAGACGCCCTCATCAACCCCAGCGACTTTGGACAATACTACAATGAAAGCTACAAACGAACCAAGGATGGCGGGTGGGTTCCCTCGAAAGCGCGCGGGCACAAGAAGAGCAGGGCGAAGTCACCATCAAATTCAAAAGTGTCAGAAAAGTAACAGTCCATCATGAGCGCTTCCAAGCTTATCAACAAACAGATCGCGGAACTGCCTGATTGGCGCGGCAAAACGATAGCCAAGCTTCGTAGGATCATCCACGAAGCTGATCCCGAGATTGCCGAAGAGTGGAAGTGGAACACCGCGGTGTTTTCTCACAATGGGCTGGTTGTAACGGTGGGTGCTTTCAAGGGAAATGTGAAGATGAACTTCTTCCAAGGCGCAAATCTTCCTGACCCAAGCAAGCTCTTCAATGCAGGGCTCGATGCAAAGAAAACGCGAGCGATTGACTTCCATGAAAGCAACAAGATCAACTAGCCTGGTCTGAAAGATCTAATTCGAGCCGCCGTAGCCCAGAATCCTGCTAGCCCCAACGGCCACTAGGCTAAGATTAGGCCAAACCGCTCACACGAAGAACGCTCTGAATCTATGGGCTGCTTTCACGATTAATACCGGGACCTAGAATAGCTCTCCAGGCTCTCATCGGATCCGCAAGCGTCACACCTTAGAAAGTCTGAGGGTTCAGGAAGAGCAAGCTCGGGCGGTATCCCTAGCTGATTGTTCCCTTCCTCGCGGCCACCTGGATTCTACGCGCCTCCCTCTTTCGATTCGCGGCTTCTACGGGCAGACCCGATCGAGGTTCCTCTCCCGAGATCACTTTGCGAATTCGATTCTCTATTCCAAGTTCGCGTAACTTCTGGTGAACCCACACGTCTCCCGTCGCCTCGGCCCACCCATTCCGCCGCCGAAGGTGTTTTCCGACCTGATGCTTCTGATTTGTCAATTGCTGGCCAGCCGTGTTGTGCCAAGCGAGTTCATCCAGATCCTGCAAGAGTTGACCGAGAATTTTTTCGTCACAGCTTACTAGCTTCGCCGGAGCGGCGACGTATGTTTGGCCTCCACAGTCCCCTTCCAAGACGACGTACGCATTTGGTATTCGCCTAGCTTCATCAAGCGTGTTGATGACATCATGTTCGAACTAGACCCGAAAATGTCTTTTGGACCCGGGAAGAACGTCAACATTGCCTTTCTTCCTTTGAGGCATGGCCCTGTTTCTGAATAATATCATGAAGACCATCTATCTAAAGAAACGCTGATAGACATCCAAAATGTGTCAGGAAGCGACCTCGAGCGGATTAGTTGAGCAAACCGACCATATCGACTTCTCTAGAGAGTGCCAGGCGTCTGGCGGTTACGAAGCAGCGTCTTGCGGGCAGGTTGCCGTCAAGCCCAACAAGGGATCATATCCTGGCCGTGGTGCGCGACTTATGTTACGTTCAGTGGGACCCGTTAGAGGCGGTCGCACCGTCACATACTATCAGCCTCTGGAGCAGAATCAGCAATTTCCGACTCTCGGATCTAGATAACCTACTCTTTGAGGAGAAGAAGCTCTTCCTACACCAGGCCCCCGCTATGATCGTGCCCACCGAAGACTATCCACTCTTCTCTTCGTTGATGAGAAGATACCCGGAATCCATCTCCAAATCTTGGGGAGGATGGAAGGTGAGAGCCAAAAAGTACCTGGCCAAACACGAACTACGGAAGCGAACACTCAGCGAGCTCAAGAACGGACCCCTACGGCTAAACCAGTTCCGGGATCACGTTCGAACAGGGAGATCCCCTGACGGATGGACTTCTGCAAGCGATGTCTCCCACATGCTATTCCATCTACAGATGACCGGGGACGTGATGATCGTGGGACATCAAGGAAACCAGAACATCTGGGGCCTATCCGAAAAGTTCCTCCCCTCCTGGGTGGAGAGGAAGGATCTGACGGAAGAAGATCTAGAGCGAATAGAATGTTCGGCTTCGACTACCTCCACGAGAACTTTCTGCCGCAAAGCAAACGAAAATTCGGGACCTTTGTTCACCCCATCCTGTATGGTGACAGGCTCATAGGCAGAGCTGACCTGCGTATGGACAGGAAGAACGAGAAGCTCTTGGTCAATTCGGTACACGCGGAGCGTGGCGCACCAGGCGATAAGGAGGTTTCGTCAGAGATCAGGCAGACGATATAGCAGTTCGAAGAATTTCTCGGGGCTAAGGAAGTCGTATACACGGCTCGTGTCCCAGCCGCTTGGAAAAATTCTCTTCGCTAGGTGCTTGTTGCCAACTCATATCCCGCATGTCTCAAATTCTGAGCCCGCCCCAAAAGCCAAATTTGCCTCCAATTCTAATCCACGAAAGAATTATCGAAAGGAGACTCAGTCCGGTAAGCATTGACGACCAAAAGATTTAACCCCGCAAAGAACGCTACCCGTAGCCGTACCGTGCTATAGGTGTAATTCTTGAGAATCCTAACGAAATTGTTTTTCGTCTTCATATTTTTGACGGGACTGGTCTTCGCGGTTCCATTGGGCAGTCGGGCCAGTGTGACATCAACCGCGACAACACCGGACTTTGCAATGTCCGCCCATCCAAACATGCTCACTATTCCACAGGGTTCCGCCGGGAAATCCATAATCCTCTTGACGAGTGTTAACGGTTTTCAAGGAAATGTGACTCTCAGTCCGCCAGTGTCATGCTTGGCGATTGGCTGCCCTAAGTACACGATTAGCCCCACGGTCGTCCAGTTAGCCGCGAATCAGAACGCCACAGCTGGCTTCACGATCTACACCTTCTCACAGACACCGCTTGCCACCTACAATGTAGCCGTGACCGGGACCAGTGGTAGCCTCTCCCACTCAGCACCAGTAACATTTACAGTCGTTGCCTCCGGTCCTCCAGACTTCATAATCTCGGCGAATCCGTCGAGCCAAACAGTCATTGCGGGCAATACCGGCAAGTCCCAGATCACACTAACCAGCATCAACGGTTTCAATGGAACCGTTAAGCTCACAACGTCCCCCGCACCACTTTGTGTCTCATGTCCAAATTGGGGCATCAATCCATCCAGCGTCGACCTCCCACCCGGCGGAACTGCTACCTCGACCCTCGCCTTCTACACCACAACCGGCACCCCGCCCACCAACTGGGTCGTAACAGTGACCGGGACAAGCGGCAGCATATCACACAGTGTCGACGTAACCTTCACCGTTGTCTCGTCCACTCCAGCCCCGGACTTTGCGATGACTGCCAACCCTAGCAGTCTCAGTATTCCCGCAGGCACCACGGGCAAATCAACAATCACTCTTACAAGTCTCAACGGTTTCAGCGGAACCATCAACCTTTACACGTCCCCGTCTCCTCTCTGTCCATCACCCGCATGCAGCACTTGGTCTATCGATCCGACAAGTGTCAATCTCGTTCCCAATGGAACCGCCACTGCAACTCTCTCAGTCTTTGGCGGGTCCCAAGGAGGCTACGGAAATGTCACGGTCTACGGAAACAGCGGCAGCCTTTCACACTCCGCAATCGTGTCATTCAAGATCACTCCATCCCCAGACTTTACAATCACACTCAGCCCATCCTCCCAAACAGTCAGAAAAGGCTCCACCACAACATTTACGATTCAGGTAACAGGAACAAACGGCTTCAACAACACTGTCGATCTAACAGCCACCGTCGCAACCGTCACACGCCATGGTCCCGCAATCTCTCTACCCTCCTCGGTCGGCCCCTATTCCACTTCAACCCTCACTGTCTCAACAGCACGCAGCACGCAACTAGGCACGTACACGATCACGGTGACCGCCACCAGCGGATCACTCACGCACACCTCTACCGTGACCGTGACGGTTACAAGTTAGACCCACGTCCTCCTAAGCCGACCTAACCGTAATCCCTAGTCCGACCTAAAATGCGGTTACGGTGCGATGACTCGTCCTGTGACGAAACAGGTGAGAATCCAGTCCTTTTAGGATAATTCAACCCACTAGAAATTCGCGAAGGGAGTGAGCAATTGGTTAACGGACTGGAAGAGCGGCGTTATCACGGTAGTTTATTCAACAGATCTGCTAGATTGGTGGTGTTGAGGTCTCCTCATGCTCAAACGAGCCTTTGAGGATCTCCGACCGTATCTCTGGCCAATCGTTGTTCTACTGATAATCTCTCTGATAGCAGTACCGATAACGCTGATCTTTCCCCTGCCCATCAAGTTGTTAGTTGACAGCGTTCTCGGTTCTCAGCCATTGCCCGGATATCTCACAGTTTTCGTTGGATCCCAACTCTCCAAAAGTCTCACCCTATGGCTTGCGATCGCCATACTAATGGGAACCGCCGTCCTGACCTACCTACAGAACCTGGTGAATGTCTGGTATACCAACAAGGTAGGAAATCGGATGACCCTTGACGTGCGGGCCCGTCTTTTTCGTCAGATGCAGCGTCTTTCAATTGCCTACCATGATACCATGGGGGCTGCAGACTCAGCATATCGTACTCTCAACGATGCCCCAATGCTACGTTCGTTCGGAATCGACAGTATGATTCCCCTGGCCACTTCCATCCTGACTATTGGCGCAATGATTCTCGTCATGGTTTACTTCGACTGGCAGCTTGCCCTAGTCGCGCTGCTCGTGTCTCCCGTGATGTTCCTTCTCACCTTTGTGTTTCGGCCACGGATTCGCGCGGGATGGCGGAAGTTTAGGACCTCAGAAAGCGCCGCTATGGCAGTGGCCCAAGAGAGCCTAGGCGCCTCCAGGTTGGTAAAATCCTACGGTCAAGAAGAGCGGAAGAACGAGCAGTTAGTCTCCCACTACAATGCCAGTCTGAACGCTCAACTCAAGGTACAGGTAGACAGCGCGTTTTACAGTCTACTCGTGGGCATTGTGACAGCAGCCGGCTTGGCCGCTGTATTTTACATCGGAATAGGCCACGTTCAAACAGGCGTGCTGACACTCGGGAGCCTTCTAGTCGTAAACTACTACGTGACCCAGCTCTACGGTCCCCTAAGGAACGTAGGCCAGTCAATACTTGATATTCAGATGTCTCTGACTGGAGTAGAGCGATATCGTGCTGTTCTCGACGAAAAGCCCGACGTGCCCGACTCACCCAACGCGCTTCCCCTAGCGAGAGCCAAAGGCAAGATTGCCTTCCGGAAAGTGTCGTTCGAGTATACGAAGGGCCATCCGGTACTCAATGACGTATCCTTCGAACTGCCGTCGGCCAATTGTCTCGGCGTAGTTGGTCCGACCGGTTCGGGCAAAACCACACTGTCAACCCTCCTGCTACGCCTCTTCGACCCTACCGAAGGGGTGATTGCCCTTGACGATGTTGACCTGAGAGACTACAAACTGGCGGATCTCCGAAACCAGTATGCAGTGGTCCATCAGGAGACTGTTCTCTTCTCAACGACCGTAGCTGAGAACATTCGCTTCGCCCGGCCCAATGCCACCATGGCCGAAGCTATTGCAGCAGCGACTGCTGCGAAAGCTCACGACTTCATCACCGGTTTACCAAACGGATACGACACCTTGGTCGGCGAGCGAGGAATGAAGCTCTCTGGCGGAGAACGTCAACGCATATCACTAGCTCGCGCATTTCTCAAGAACGCACCCATCCTCATACTCGACGAGCCCACCAGTTCACTGGATGTTCATACCGAAGCCGCTATCCTCGAGACGATCCAAGAGCTGATGAAAGGCAAGACCACCTTGATGATCGCCCATCGCGCAAGCACCCTAAGGAACTGCAATATGATTCTGGTGCTAGAAGAGGGCAGAGTAGCTCGGATGACCAGTGAAGTCGATTCGATAATCTCTGGCATGCAGGCTCCAAACGTACATGTATGATTCATCGCCCGTCACGTCAAATTTGACCGACAATCGAAAGTGATTGAGAACGTGATTAATGGATTAAGAGAGTGGTTGTTGCAGTTGCCGGATGTTGTTGAGGCGCCGCATAGTTTCGGTGGGACTGAGTATCAGGTTAACGGTCGCCAGTTCATGCACAGCCATGGTCCAAGGTATCTGGATATTCATTTGTCGCGGGAAGACCAAGAACGGGTCCTTCGTGAGGACAAGGCTGAGCAACATCGGTTCACACCGGCAAGAGCAGGATGGGTTACATTCCACATCCGATCCGACGAGGATGTTGAGATAGCGAAGGAACTGATCATGCTGGCATACAATGACGCTCGGAAGATCACCGCGTTTCGAAAACAACGCTTTCTTCGCAATAATCTCCTATCTCAAGTTTCTACTAGGTACTACCGTCAACTGACGGTACAATTCTCATGAAGACGCTCGTGTAGAAGATCGTGATCTCGGAAACAACTGCGGCGAATCAGCGTCCTAACATGTACCTGGCCACGAAGCAGTACTCTTGAGGTCCACGAATGCTATCGTCTGTCCCTGAGACTGCCCCTTGTAGATGAAATAGAAGCCAATGAAAGTAATCCAGTTGTTGTCCTGGCCCATGGCTACCGAGCCTGCTCCATTTTGGCTGGTGGCGCTGAATTTGAAGATGGTGTAGACTGCGGGACCATTCGGGTTGGCAGGTGGAAGGATGTACGGGTTCGTCGTCTCGTTGTAGGGAATAACATTGGTGGGGTTAAGCGTGGAGGGATCGTCGATCCAAATTCTGACGAACGCCCCCAACCCGTTCGCAGTGTAAGGCTGCATTTGCATCATAGTTGGTGATCTCAACTTGACACTGCTGTCCGTCGCGGTGTTCGAGGTCTTTACCCAGAACACTAAGCTGCTGGATGAAGGAACACAAAATGCTGGTTGAGAGACCGTCTGTGACCCCTGGGTGAAGTTGAACGATTCGAAGTCTAGGTATATCGCGAGAGGGCCGACGTTGGCTACGAAGTTCCTGTTTCCACTAATTTGCGGTGCCAACGGCCATGGATAGTAGAACCCGTACGCTCTCCCGTTCGCAGACGTGAGGGCTACTTTGTAGCCGCTTCCATCATTGATTATCAGACCGTTTACTTTGATCGTGTGCCCGGATTCTGTAGTCTTCACAATTTGGTTGGAGATTCCTGGGTTGCTGGCGCTCGTGAGGATGCAAGGACTGTTGATAGGGCACTGGACGGAATCTGTGGGTGAGATGTTTGTAATCGTCACTTGGGTTATGTTGACAGAGACCGCGCCGAGGTTTGTTATGGTTATGTTGAATCCTTGGGCTGTGAAGTTTAGAGCTCCTGGTTGGTTGACCATTAGATTTTCAGAGAGGGCCTGCTGGAGCTGAGAGATCTTGGTCTGCAGACTTGCGATCTGGGTGCTCGTCTGCATGCTGAGGCTCGTGAGCTGGTTGAGAGTCGACTGGAGTTGAGAGAGTTGAGTGTCAAGCCCCGATATCTGCTGGCTATCAAGGTTGGAATTCTGGTCGATCTCAGTCTGAAGTCGCGTTATACTCGCGTTTAGGATAGTAATCTGGTTGTTGAGAACTGATAACTGATTCCTTAGCTGTGCCAACTGTGTCTGGTAGTAGTAAAAGCTCGCTCCGGCCGATGTCGGAACGGCAGCAATTAGAATGAGAAATGCGGCTTTCGATACGACTATAGAGGACGTTGATCTGTTCCGCTCCGGCGGAGTCTGCCGCTTCCGGCAGGCCAGGCTTATCCTTGACGTAACCTGTCGTTCATGTGAGGAGTTACCTTAGCTCGTCAATTGCTAGACTCGAAAATCGCCGCTCTTCACTAAACGAAATGCGGATGGGCAGACAGTGCGTCAACATTCAATTGCAGAAAGAGATGCCCACAGAAGGATGACGACTAGCGCACTTGTGTCCAGCGATTTGAGCGAGGCTAATGGACCTTAGACACAATCCACGAATTCGTAACATCTAGAAGACCGAGAATCTAGACAACTGAAAGATAACAGAACTCAGGGACACCAGACTCGACTGTATCCTTGCCTATGCGTTCCGGCTCTTCGCGGCGAGTTGCATGGCTACCTGCTTCATCATTCTAGCGCCGACGGTTGCCCCTGCGGCTTTGGTCTTGTTCATGAGAGGATTCTCTGGGACCCTTGCGTACATCATCATGTAGGGCGCCATAGCTAACACGATCTTGCTCTCAGCTTTCCGAATGTGCTCCTCTAAGGTACTCCTGGGCTGTCCTTGCTTCCGTGCTAGATCGTCGGCGGTTGTTCGCTTGGGAATCTCGTAATATCCGCCTTCTACTGCTGAGAGCATCGCTTTCATCTGTTTCTCAGTTAGCTGGCCGAACAAGCTGCTCAGCGATAACAGAAACGCGTCGTCTGTCATTCCTTCCGAGACAGATTTCTTGTGCAAGACCTCCGTTGCGCCAATCTTGTCCAAGCCTCTAAGCAATCCCTTCAGATCGTTGTCATCGTACCCAACCAGGCGGTGGTATTCCCATCCTCCCGCCAAGACCAGAGGAGGTATGCGCATGAAATTGTGTCGCTGAATTATTGGACTGATAGGGGTCCCCTTGTGGTCTGAGCCGCAACAACACGTTCGAGCCACTAGCTGGAATTTGTCCTGAAGGTATGTCTTTGAGATAATCTTCCCGTCAAGATGCGCTTTTGTGCTCGTGGTTATCTCGTTCTGCAGTTCCTCGAGCGACCCAAACCCAGCGGCTTCTATCTCAAGAACGTCCGTGTTTCCATTACACCACAAGGAGAATCTTGCATCCGGAAATTTCGTCGTCAAGAGGTTGTAGTGATCCCCGTGCCCTGTTGATGGTTGAAATCGAAAGAACAGCTCAAACATGCTTTGAACAGGATTCGATAGCCATCCCGGCCATATAACAGAAGTGCCGGCGTGCGCCAGCAACTAATAGCAGTCGGACGACGGTGAAACAACTACCAGCGCAGGACGGCTCAAAGATAATCCAGCAGAGCGACATGTAACACGTTGGGTGAAAAGAAAAAATGGCAGTTCGAGAAGATTGGACGAGAATCACGCACAGCATTCACAATTTCTTCCATGCGTTCAGATCGCCGGCAAGGGGAGCGATGGAAACAAGCTGCAATAACATGGTAAACTTTCCAAGAATTCAGCCCACTATCCCCTGGATCAGAAGTACCATGGACGCGAGAGCGCTTGCAGAGATCGAGAGCAGACGGAACCAGATCTACCTGTCCAGCATGAAGAGCCAGATTAGGTAAGAGGCACTTCAGAATGCAATCCACAGAAGAGAAGGATCCGATAGACCCGGGATCATCGGGGCAAGTCGTGGATCACGCATATGATCCTATTCACCGTTGCGCGGTATGCGGGCAGCTGGCTCGATGCTTTACTGTTGATGGTTTCCACAACTGCAACCTCTGTGGGTCAACATGGTGGGACTCCTCGACAGATCACTGATGTCAGTCAATCATTTTGCGGTGTACCTGTCGAGAGAGGATAGCCCGTGGAGGTTTTGGATCCGTTCGGTGATACTGGGAAGTCCTGCTAGACGACGGCCGCCTCTGCCAGTCTTCAATCTGTCAATGTCGTCAAGGCCCATCATATCAATCTCTTTCAGAATATCCAGCAACTGGTTCTTCCCTATTACAGCTGACGCTTGAGAGTCCGCTTCCAGTCTCGCCTTCTTCAAGTCCGAACTGTAGCTCCTGCTGCCTAGATATGCCAGTGGTAAGACGAGTACGGGGTAGAGAAGGATTAGCAATGCCGCATGAAACACAATCGCGGCGGCAATCGGCACCGCCAGCGCAAGTATCACGGGCAACGCCGTGAGCAAGAACGCCTTACCCCTCAGTTTTCGTTTCATCCTCTTCTCAAACAAGATCGAGGAAGCGATCAGAGGTCGCCACTCTTCAACCGTCAGCTTTCCCATCATACGTGCCGGCATGACCATAGAATGGCGAAGAAAACTACACCAGTCGGAAGGAACGGTCCGGGTACTGCGACCTGCCGGAATCCACTCCATCCAACGAATATCCCTGATATCGAGCCCGACAATATCGAGCTGTTGGCCGAGACCAGTGGCAGTTTCTAGGAGTTTGGGATCGTCAGGGCTGGTCGGAAGAGACCTTCGAAACCGGCTCAAACTCGGACGGCTGAACTTCGCATCGACCGAGCTTTAAAACTCAAGCACCTTCAATATGACGGAGCGGCCTAGACGAACGCCTCGGTTTATTACCGCACGTCGAATTTTCAGCGTCTGTTGAAGCTCTCGAGCAGACCGCTGGGCGACAGCGATTTGGAAATCACGCCCGTGGGCGTCGGGACTGCCCCGATAGGCTCAGATCGGTCTTGGTACATTTACTGGGGTGAGACCGACGAGAAGACGGCTATCGAGACCATCAGAACAGCGCTTGATCTGGGAATCAACTGGATAGATACTGCTCCATTTTACGGATGGGGGAGGGCAGAGAGGATCGTAGGGAAGGCCCTCAAAGGAAGGAGAGAGGATGCTTTCATCTTCACCAAATGTGGCACGATACGCGACCGGGACGGGGGGAGCCACATGAATCTCAGACCAGAGACGATTAGAAGAGAGGTTGAGGAGTCGCTTGCCAGGCTTCAAACAGACCACATCGACCTTTACCAGATGCACGATGTTGATCCAGACACGCCAATAGAGGATTCGTGGAGGGAAATATACAAGCTCATAGACGAGGGCAAAGTACGCTACGCAGGACTCTCCAACCCATCCCATCCGACTCGTCGAGCGCGCCATGAAGATAGGCCCCGTGACCTCCCTGCAGGAACAGTACAATCCCCTCCATAGAGAGACCGAGAAGTTCTTCTCTTTCCTTTCACAACAACCGATTGGACTGCTCGGATGGGGATCATTGGCCTCAGGCTTCCTGGCGGACGACTTCGATCTTGAGAAACTGGACCACAATGATTTTCGCAGGACTAGATCAGCGTTTGGCAAGAGAGAGAACTACGAGAAAATCAAGAGAATTCGACAAAAGCTACTCGCAATGAGTAAGTCGCTTCAAATCCGATTGGCGAGCCTTGTAGTCGCCTGGGAACTCAGCCACCCTGAGCTGACGGCAGCAATTATCGGGGTGAAAAATCCGAGAGAAGCAAAAGACATGACCGAAGGCGCAACCACGAAGCTGAGCCGAAAAGTTATCTCTAGTTTCGAGGCAGCGATTTCTGAATGGATAAAACCCGAAAAGACCTGAAGGGTCGCAAAGAGTCGCAGGAAAGAGCTGACGATCTTCGCCCAGTCAGTCTATATATCCAACTCCGTTCACAGTTTCGAGCGCTCTACTATGCCAATGATTGATGTTTACGCACCCGCAGACCTTTTCCCCGCCGGCACCGACGGTCGGCTGGGCAAAGAACTCACCATGGCCGTTCTCCGCGCCGAAGGCGTCACAACCCCGGGTCCCTTTCACCTGAACAACACTGCCGCTTTCATCCACCGAATGGACCCACACGCAATCCACACCGCAGCCACCGACTCCGCCCGCACCGTCCGCGTCCAAGTCATCACCCCTCCAGCGGCATTGACCCGCGAGGGCCAGAAACAACTCGTCAAAGAAATCACCGAGATCATCGCCAAGATATCCGGAGACCCGACACAGGCAAGTCGCATCTGGGTGATACTCACGGAGGCCGCCGAAGGGGGTTGGGGACTCTCGGGCACCGCCTACGGACGTCAAGAGTTCGCGGCACTCGCGGCCAAGGCTGCCGCTGCGCGAGCGAAGTAAGCTCACAAGATCGCACGAGAACGCTCTTATCCCACCAACAAGGGAGGTTCGAAAGACGATGCGGTCTCAATCGAAGCCGAAGAGGCCAGTTGGAGTCATAGTGATTGGGGCGATCGCTTTTGCGGGAGGCTTGCTGTCCCTTTTCGGGGCCGCGTCCGTCTTTTCCGGCAACGCCACAGGTCCCACCTGGCTGGCAATCGTAGTAGTCGTCTTCGGCCTCCTAGGCCTATCACTAGGCGTCGGATTCTACACTGGAGCACGCTGGGCCTGGATGGGAGGAATCGTCATCTACATCATCTCCATCCTGCTCGGGATTCTAGAAATCGTCTATGGGGGTACGATCGGAGGAGTAGGCGGAGTCATCAGAATAGTCGCTGGAATAGTCATCCCGCTCTACCTGATCCGACCCGGTCCCAAGACCTACTTCGGCAAGGGACCAGTCTCTCACAGCTCGTAGTCGCCAACATCCTTTCAGCAACTCTTAACTCAACGAGACACAAAAGATAGCGCATCATGCAATCTGTGACCAGCAAGGTGGAGATTCGCGACATAATGCCTGGCTTATGGATCTGGCGTGCGGAACATCATCACTGGAAGCCCGGCGACGACTGGCAGCCGATTGTAACGTCAACCTATGTCGAGTCGGGAGGCGAGAGACTAGTGATCGACCCACTCGTCCCGAACACGGGCGCCGAGGAATTATGGAAGCGCCTAGACAACCGACCTCCGACGATGGCCGCAGTCCTCATCCCTGACCATGTCCGGGATATCGAAGAGTTTGTCCGCCGTTACCAAGTTCGCCCCTTCGGTCCGAGACTTTTCTGGCCTGACGATGTTCCCAAGACCGCGCTGAAGATAATTGAGCCAGACCGAGTTCTTCCAGGAGGCTTTGTCGCTCTCTACGATGGAAGAGGACGCCTGGAGACGCCTCTTTGGCTCCCTGAGCAACAAGTGATAGTTTTTGGAGATGGGCTAACGGAGCGGGGTGGTGAGCTCCGGGTCTGGGGTTCGCCTTGGCATGAGAAGCGAGCGTTGCCAGCACTACGCGCGTTGCTTGAGCTTCCGTTTGAGCAAGTCATCATTTCTCACGCCGACCGTGAACCGGTGCATAGCCGCGCAGCCTATGAGCGCGCGTTGGAACTTCCGCCCTGGGAGGGCTAGGAGACTCCAAAACTTAGCCTTAGAACCAGATGCCCTGAACGACTCTACCCGTATTTCGTTCTACTTCGGGTTGCCTGCTTTGAGCCAGTCTACATAGTGTCGAATGGCCGACTGGGTGTCGAACTTTGGTACGAAGCCAGTGTCCTCCTGTAACCGTTTGGTCTCCATGAGAGGTAGAGGAGGAAATGGAAAGTGTCCTGGGGGAAGCTCTACTTTGAAATTCGGGACCACTCTCTTGACCGCTTCCACAACTTCCTTATTCGTGGTGAGCTTACCTGAGCCTATGTTGTAGACGTCAAACTGCAGCTTCTCGGCGGTGTGAACTAGTGCGATGGCACGAGTCAAGTCCTTGATGTAGCATAGGTCTCCGGTATCTTCGGCGTTACCGAAAAACACGTTCTCAAGGTTCGGTGGTTTCCCGCTTACGGCCGAATGAACTAGTCGCGCCTCGAGGCCGAGCTGATTACCGTCAAAGGGGCCGTACATTCCCATTAGTCGAGCGCAGATGGTGCTGATGCCGGTCTTCTTTGCAAACTGGTCTGCAGCCACTTCGACAATCTTCTGATAGGCTAGAATGGGGAACATGCTTGGGAGAGAAATGGGAGCATCCTCGTTTACTGTTCCTTGAAGCCCGAGGTACATTCCACCCGTGCTCGAAAATGTTACCCGTTTGACCTTCCAGTCCTGTGCCACTCGGAAGGTAGCGTCGAGCATGTCGAAGTATCCCCGAAGACCGCGCATCGGACCGTCCCCTGAGGCGAAGCCTCCTCCGATGTTGACGATACCATCGATCTTGTGTTTCTCACCGATCTTTCGTAGGTCCGCAAGTGAGGTCGAATCAGCAGGTTCAACAATCACGCGGCGATGATCAATGTGCTTCCGAAGGAAGCCGGGAACCTCGGTGCTCTCGTGCCTTGTAACCACGCAGTCCTTGCCTAGGTCGACTAGGGCTTCTGTTGTGTTCGATCCTATGAAGCCGTTCAGCCCGCCGACGACAAGAATCATCGCAACTCTCTCCTGGAAGTAACGGATGAGCCGGACAGGATGGGACTGTTATCGTTAGGAGCCATCGTAATGACTACTTTTCCTCGAGCGTGGCCTTGTTCAAGGTACCGTATAGCGTCCGCAGTCTCATTCAACGTGTAGCGTCTATCGATCACAGGCACGACCCTTCCCTCTTCCATGAGATCCTTTAGTGTTACGAGGTCCTCCTGGTTTGATTTTGCTACGAAGAAAACGAATTTCTTGTCTCCCCTCGACGCTAATGGTCTTCGGATTGCAAAATAGAGCAAGCGCCTGATGATCTTGTCCTTCATACCGACAAGAACAAAGATCCCGTTGGGATTCATTATGCGCTTGTAATCGGAGATTGAATGAGTGGCAGCTATGTCGACTATCAGGTCGTAACGTTGTCCATTTTTGGTGAAGTCTTCCTTGGTGTAGTCGATGGCATGATCTGCTCCAAGGGAGCGGACCAGGTCCAGATTTCCTGTGTTGGTCACTGCCGTGACTTCGGCTCCGAATGACTTGGCAATCTGCACCGCAAACGTTCCTACTCCACCGCCCGCACCGTTAACCAGTACCTTCTGTCCAGGCTGGATGTGTCCATGGTTGCGGAGAGCCTGTAATGCGGTGAACCCAGCGATCGGGACGGCGGCCGTTTCCTCAAACGAGCGATTCCTCGGTTTCAGGGCTATTCTGTTTTCTTTTGCGATTGCATACTCTGCGTAGGCACCGTTGCATACGCCATATACTTCATCGCCGGGTTTGAACTGACTCACATTATTGCTCACAGCTTCGACTCTGCCCGCGACGTCGCTGCCAACTGAGGGGTCTTTTGGACGGAGTACTCCATTGCCCAATCGGAATAGTGGAAGGACAAGTCGTAGTGCAAAGGACATTCCTCTGATATCATGCCGGTCTGCGGGATTTGCAGAGGATGCGTAAACCTTCACCAGTACTCCGCGAACTTCGTTCGGTGCAGGTTTCTCCATCTCCTTTAGCTGGAGAACGTCCGGTGATCCGAATCGCTCGCGGACGACTGCTTTCATGAGTCCCTTCTCAACCTGTTTTGTTTCGGTAATCATTGCAACTTCCTCAATCATATTTCGCAAGTGCCTCCTCTGTTGTGTTAAGCATCTCGCTAATGTCGATCGGGTTTCCCTCCATCACATCTCTCACCTGTTTCTTGGCCGTCTCTGTGAGCAGAGATCGAAGATCATTGGCGAGTGCCTTCGATTCTGTTCTGCTGGTCTTGTCCTCTGTTCTGAGGGCGACGGTGTCACCTGAAACCTTCAGGGTGAACTTTCGGATGTCAAGTGTGATCTTGTCCTGGGTGACGCGGAGGGCGTGAAGTGGAGACGCCGTCTTCACCTCGGCGGGAGAGTAGGAGAAGCTGTCGGACCCGGCCGAGAGCTCCATCAAACCATCCTCTATAGAGAGGGTGCTTCCGTTCCATTTGGCCGTTGCACGGTGACCGTTTGTTGTGATGTAGGCGCTACCAGCTCCCTTCGCTAACCATCTCTCCTTTGGATGATGCTCACCGTCTCCGTCCCAGTCGAAGATGAGTGGGCCAATCTTCCATCGGTCTCCCATGCAGCCGTCGCGGAGTCTTATCCGTCCAACATCCAACTCGTCTCCCCGCGAACTTGTCTCTGCAAACAGCTCGTTCGCCGATTTTCCAGTCATCTTCACGACCTCGTCGTTCGTTGTTGTTTTGCCTTGGAATGGGATGCCTACTGTTGTCACTGGACCTGGGAGCATTGCGCTCACAGTTCCCATTGGGGTCTTGAAGCTGGTTGAAACCTCGCCCATCAGCACGCATCCAATAGTCCGTCCCTCATGCCTAATCGGCATGCCCACCGTGTCCTGTTTCACAGATAGCTTGGTTCCTTCCATCGTCGGCCCTTTACCCTCGGTGACGATGAAGGGAGTAGCTCTCCACCTCCGGGCCAGGCCGAGCCTTTGCGAAGCGTATGCTCCCAGACCAGCAGCGATCGCCGCAACCACAAGACTGGGGGTCCGGCTTGAAATGGCAGCTGGGAAGAGATCGGACTGCAGGGACGCCACCCAACCGAGGATCCAGATTCCCAGTATGGTTCCGACAAATGCCCAGGTGAGGTTCCAGAGGAAGCTGAGAAGCGCTCGACCCGGTCCCGAGATAGTCTCTGTGCGAAAGACCCGGCCCAGGAAGCCCAAGCTGAAACCGGCAAGAAGTAAAGAGAGCGAGTACTGCTGGATTCCGAGGGGTCCCCTGATGATCCAGATCAGGGCGAGAATCGCTGAAATGCCAGTCAACGTGCCAGCAATTCGTCTCGTCGCCATCGACAGCCCCGAGTCTCGTCCTATCTCAATCAACGTGTTCTCCTCCTAGTGCTTCGCTCATCAACGCTAGAGTCCTGACGAGTATTCTCCCTCTCGTTGTCAGCTCGTATCCTCCCTCGTCGCTGTGGGATACAAGCCCCATGTTCAAGAGGCTCTTCAAGTGATTGTTGACAGACGCCGCCTCAAGACCAGTGAGTGTTTTGAAGTCCGAGAAGGTTTTCTTCGAGGTGTACAGCGTCTTGACCATCTTGAGCCTGTCAGTGTTCGCCAGTGATTTCAGGAGGTCGGCTGCCGTAGTTTCAGGCATGCTATCGACAAGCTCGTCGACAGCGATCTCGCCCCGTGTGGCCAGGCTTGATTTCACGTTCTCGCGAATCTGTTTGACAAGGTCCTTCACCACAACGAAGGACGGCTCGGTCTGAGCTACTTCGTCCTTGTTGATATCGACCCTGATCGAACCGTTTCCAGTCTTGTCCAGAGCTTGGGAGACTTGGCGCCGTATCTCATCTTTCAGCGACCTGAATTCCTCCCGGAGCTCCTTTCGAATATCCCCTACATCGTCGCTCAAGTAAATGTCTCTATACTGCCACGAGCATAGTAGTATAAATAATTTTACTTCGAGCGCCATTTAGGTAAAATACAGTTTTCCAGTCGGACAGGCTAACCCTCGTATGCTTTCTTGAGGGCTTTGATGTCGATCTTCTTCATCTTGAGCATCGCCTCCATCACCCGTCCGGCCTTCTTGCGATCCTTGTCCTGCAGCATCTCGCCTAGTATCGCGGGATTGATCTGCCATGACAAACCGTATTTGTCCTTGAGCCAACCACAAGCGCCTTCTTCTCCGCCGTCGGTTAGCCTCTCCCAAAGCTCGTCCACTTCCTCTTGCGTTTTGCATTCTACCGAGAATGACACAGCTTCCGTGAATTTGAATTGGGGTCCGCCGTTTAGTGCTGTGAATTTTTGTCCCTCGATCTGGAACTCCACGGTCATTACTGTTCCTGCCGGTCTCCGGTGAATCTCATAGCCTTCTTTTCCGTAGCGGCTGATCTTCCCGAACTTTGAATTCTTGAAAGTGGAAGTGTAGAACTTTGCAGCCTCCTCCGCGTTGTTGTCGAACCAGAGGAAGGGCGTGATTTTTTGCATAATGCACACCCGTTCATCGGATCATTTCTATAACACTTCTGCCTCTAGCGTAATTCGTAGTGCTCACAGGGGAAGTTCGAGTAATTCGCGTAATTTGACACAATAAGCCGAGTAGTTTCAGCAGGCTGACCTGTCTAAGTCCTGGCTGCGGAGCATCGATGATAGGATAGTCTTGGGTCTAGAATACATTGAACTCGCACCGGGATTCGTAAGAGAAGTAGTCGATGTCTATGACAGATGGGAGGGGAGAGGAACTGTGCCGATGAAGGTTCAGGAATTGATGATGGTTCTCCGGATAGAAGTCTCCAGGCTCTACAAGAGAAGTGTTCGTCCCCAAGAATCTGAGAAGCCAAAGATCGTGATACTCAAGGACACCAGATTAGACTGAACAAGTTCTTGTCGAAAGTGATGGTCGCGCCTCCACGCGCTGGACGATCTTCCCGGGACTGTATTGCGAAAGAAGGGGACTGTCATCTTGAAGCCGTCCACGGACTGGGTCGCCCACGTACTGCGCCTTGAACCGCGAGACTCGCTAAAATCAGCCCTGATCTCGAAGCTAGGACATGCCCCGATTCTCGCCATAGAATCGTTCGGGAGACGGCCTAGATTTCCCGTTATTTTCCCTTTTCATCCAAGCCCGGATCCCGCCCTGAATCGCAAGACTCGCCGATTTTCAATGCCAGACAGAAAAATTTCTCTCTAAAAAAGGAGGGGGGTCTTGCACAGAACATCCCGCGACGTAAGAGCGTGGTTTGGGAAATCGCTGGTTCCTAGAGACTGGTCGGTGTCAGTGAAAATTCCGTGTTCGTGTCGGAGTTGCCTTGGAGGCTTCGTGCTGCTTGAACAATCAGGTTGGCCGCCGCTTCGGGGTGGGATATCATCGCCGGGTGCGCGGCGTTAACGTAGCTGATTGTTGCGTGAGCGCGCTGGGCCATGAAAACCTGAGCGAAGGGTGGAATTACTAGATCGAGCTTTCCGACCAGATACCAGGACGGGATCGTCTTCCAGGCAGGCACTCCCGACTTCTCTCCTAGTACACTGAGAACCAGTGGACGCTGCTCAGAAGCTAGGACCGCAGCTTTGTCTGTCTTGAGATCGTTTGCGAAGCACGAGGGAAAGACGCTGGGCTTGATGTACAAGTCAACGTCTCCAGCGATCGGGACGAAGTTGAAGACCTGCGTTGGGTCTCCTCCGAGACATGAGCCATTCTGGCCTGGAGGCGGCGGAACGCTCGCAAGGGCCCCCAACGACTCTCCCGCGTCAGGAACGAACGCGTCCACGTAGACCAAGGCTTTCACGTTCGAATTCCCTGTTGCAGCGTTAGAGATGACAGCTCCTCCGTACGAGTGTCCGACGAGGATGATTGGTCCAGGGATGGTTTGGAGGAAGCTGGCGAGGTAGGCCGAGTCAGAGGCCAGGCCCCGCAACGGATTTGGTGGAACGTACACTGTGTACCCTTTGTCTTGTAGACGCGCTACAACCCCACTCCAGCTCGATCCATCAGCCCAAGCACCGTGGACAAGAACGATCGATGGTTTCGGGCCGGAAGGAGAATCGGATCTCGCGGCTACAACATAAGCAGGAACAATGATCAGGGCGAGAATAGCTAAAGGAATGACCTTTTTCATTTCTATCAATTCACCTCCCCTGTACGATAGCTCATTTTCCCTATAGTGAATAGTTGATAAACTGTCAGGTGGGGAAGAGATGGTTGCAAAAATCATAGGATAATAACAACGTCGACAGAGTCAGCAAGAATGGGAAAATCCTCCAATAGAAAGATTATCGTATCAAAGGACGGACCCTACATCGTTTCAGGGAATATACCACTAGCCATCCAGACCATCACGCCCAACAGTGAGGGCCTTTCATGAGACTGGAAAGAAGGCAAGGAGATCGAGACAAAAGAAGAGTACAATCTCTGCAGGTGCGGTCGTTCAAAGAACAAGCCGTTCTGCGCCAATACACATACGAAAATCAGGTTCGATGGAACAGAGACTGCAACTCGACGGCCCTACATACGCCGGGCAGAAGTCTTCGAGGGACCAACGGTCACTCTGAGGGATGCGGAGGACCTTTGCGCGTTCGCCCGATTCTGTGATTCCGGAGGAAAGATCTGGGGACTGATTGAAGAGACTGATGATCCTGAGGCAAGAAAACTGGTCATACGCGAGGCAAACCAGTGCCCGTCAGGTCGACTTGTGGCATACGACAAGAAGACCGGCCAAGAGATTGAGCAAAAGCTTCCACCATCGATCGGTGTGGTCGAAGATCCCGCGCTCGGTTGTAGCGGCCCGCTATGGGTGCCTGGCGGTATGACCATCGAATCATCGGATGGCACGCCTTACGAGGTGAGAAACAAGGTAGGTCTTTGCCGCCGCGGGGTCTCAATCAACAAGCCATTCTGCAACGGCAGTCACGCGAGCATCAAGTTCAAGGACGGCCTCGTCTAATTCGACAAATAATGAGCGCCACCCGAATCTCACGCATCAAGAAGGATCGGTTAAACAACGCCAACCTTCTATCCCAGTTTCATTTTCTGGAGGAGTTCTGAAAATCGTGGGTCGGGTCCAAGGCTTCGGAGCCAGGGCTCGGCTCTGACGGTGCAAAGATCAGGATCGCGATCAACAAACGCTCTGTCCAGCAACTCGAACGCTCGATCCCTATCTCCGATAACAGCATAGTATCGGGCAAGATGGACCGCGGTGACCTGATCCTTCCCCGGCACCGCAGCAGTCTCCTCGAAGACCTGTTTCGCCTTTGCAAGGTCTCCGGCCTTCGCATAGACGCAAGCTAATCCAATCCTAATCGCCTTGTACCCTGATGGGAAGAGAGAGCCAATCTTCCCGACGAGATCAATCGCTTCTCCATACGACCTCCGCTCGACCGCTAACAGAGCCATCAACCCAAGACCCTGGATGAAGTCCGGATCCAGGTCGAGCGCCTTACGCGCGTATTCCTCTGCGATCTCGAACTTCCCCATCGACTCGTATCCATGGCCGAGATTGACATTGATAACTGGAGATAATGGGTCGAGCTCAAGCGCCTTCTTTGCCTCAGCCATGCCCTCGTCTACTCGTCCTAGAGTTGGTCCGAGAAGGATCGAGAGCCAGTGGTGAGCTGTGGCATAGTTAGGGTTGAGCTCGATCGCCTTCCGATACTCGCGCTCTGACGCAACCCAGTCCCAGTCGGCATCCGATCGGAGTAGGCCTAATGATGCGTGCGCTTCAGCGAGATTCTTGTCCAGATCCAACGCTCGGGCAATTGCTTTCTCCGCTCTCGGGTACCCATCCTTCGTCGGTAAATAGCCGTTGATAACGAGCAAGGAGTAACAGTCCGCAATCCCAACATGAGGCAGGGCAAATAACGGGTCTTTTTGAGCCGCTGACCGGAAATATTCTGTTGCCTCGGTCATTGCTTCCTTCGAGCGTTTGTTCCATAGAAACCGGCCTTTCAGGTAAAGCTCGTAGGCTTCAACGTTTTTTGTTCCCTGTTTCTCGATATTCCGCTTGTCCCGTGGCAACAGTTCCACCCGCAGCGAGTCCACGACATTTCGTGCTATCTCCTTCTGCACTGCGAAGACGTTCTCGATCTTCCTCTCATAGTCCTGAGACCATACATGCTCGTCGCGCTGAACATCAATCAGCTTCACGGTAATCCTCAGATCGTTCGCCGACTTTCTCACGCTCCCCTCAAGGATACTACCAACTTTGAGTTCTTTCGAGATCTCTTCAACACTCTTGGCAGTCTGCTTGTATCTCATCACAGACGTTCTCGAGATCACCTTTAGCTTCCCAATCTTCGAGAGAGTCGAGATCAACTCCTCGGTCATCCCGTCAGCAAAATACTCGTCCTTCGGATCAGGGCTAATGTTCATGAAGGGCAGGATAGCGATTCGCTCTCTCCCCGCCGCGACCTCCTGTATCTTCGAGTCCGCACCTTTGCGTTTCGGACCTCTCAGCCAACCCTTGATTCCCAGCCCCTCTCCCGCTGGTTTCAGCTAACCAACCCGCCTTGTGTGGATTTAGACGTAGATGTTTGATCTGCCTAGTTTGTCGATGTCGAATCCTAGTCGTCCGACCATGTACTTGAAAGCGTCCCTTCCAACCTCGGTCGCCTTCTCCGGATCTACCTGGTCCTTCCGAAACCGAGAGAGCAAGCTAACCGAGATGTCGGTTAACGCGGCAACAAGCGTGACGACCTCTTCGACAGAAACCTGCTTCCGATCCTCGAAAACATCCTTCTTGATGAACTCCAAAACCATACGCGCATACTTTGCCATACCATCCCCGCCCTCCTCCATGTCAGAGAGCACCGGACCCGAATCAGTCATAGAGAACGAGTAATCCTCCCGTCTAATAAGAAACACCACAAGAGCAACAGGGTATGGAGAAGCCCAACCTCACAACCACCACCATCTCGACCTTGAGCCTCATCCTCGGATCATGGCTCGTATTCGACAGCACACGAAAACTAGTCACAGGCTACTACACTGGCGAACAAACGATAGGACTGGGACCCTGGGCAACAATCGTTTCCGCACTCGGAATACGACCCGGAGACATGGCCTTCCCACTTCTCTTCCTCGGAATAATCTGGACAGTCAACGGAGTCATCGTCCTGCTAGGCGCCAGCACCAGATACGAACGCACCATCGCAATCTCTATCGTCACACTCTTCTACGCTCTACCAGGGACCCTGATCGGTGTCCTCAACATAGTCTTGTCTGTGAGAGAGAAACGGCCCATGCGACCCTCGCCCTAACTGGGGCATAGACTGCTTGCAGGTCCTCGCATTCCGTCAGGAAGGACGAAAAGCTCAAGGTTGAACTCTCAACTGTCCTTGGTAGAGGTGGGTTGAATCCCCGGCAAACGGGGGCTTGGATCATCCCTACTTGCTCGATAGAGTCTGGGGTGCTACGATCTGGGTTCTACAGAAGGCAAAATGGAATGTGACCAAAGCAGACCGAAGCAACCGAAGGCATCGAGGTCCATGTCGTCATGGACATGCTTACGTGGACAGAGACATTCTTCCTGAACTTGACGAGAAACAACGACAGTTCCACCCGCCTGATAATGGGAAGGATTGGCCTGGCTCAGCCGCTCGATTGGGGAATAGCTCACCAATACGTCGAATCATTTCTTAGCAAACTTGAAAGTACTCTGAAGAACGCTGGTTAAAACACCTAGTTGATGAATCCCCTCTCGTTGCAGTAGGATTCTAGAAACCTATTGACTAGTGATTTGGTCGATTCATTCTTCGCTTTGTCCGCGCGAGATTC
>Ga0209761_1000191_pt1 | contig 35279 bp, 37 predicted proteins | sample GraSoi013_1_40cm_4_FD_185818 | JGI IMG/M metagenome (GOLD analysis project Ga0209761, IMG submission 185818) | Grasslands soil microbial communities from the Angelo Coastal Reserve, California, USA - Sample 09_25_2013_1_40cm (SPAdes) (version 2) | ecosystem: Environmental > Terrestrial > Soil >... | reverse complement strand
CTATTCCGGCGCCTACTACGACTACGTCTCTCTCTTCCAAACTATACTCCCTTCAAACAGCGTGCCGATTCGGCTCTCCCAGTCGACTTTAGCCTTTCGTCCCGTAGTCCGAACTATAAGTGATCAAGTGTTTATATCATCTCCGGCCCGATTCCCGCCAGAGTCAGCAGGAGACCAATGTTCGTTGACAGCTAGCCCGGTTTCAGACGTGGCAAGACCCCCGTTCTTGCTGCTCTGGCTGAAAACCATGCGCGTTCCGTTCTTGCAAGCATCGTTCGTCCCGGTCGTCCTCGGGGGGGTCCTCGCGCTCCAACTGGCCCACGTATTCAACCTAGCCACGTTTCTCCTGACCCTGGTGGGGGGGAGTTTGATCCACATCGCCACCAACATGTTCAATGACTATTTCGACTTCAAGAGCGGAAACGATTTCCAGGTCAAGCATCAAAACCCGTTCGCGGGTGGAGGGCGAGTCCTGACGGCAGGTCTCGTCAAGCCCTCGACCCATCTTCTGGTTTCAAGCATGTGCCTGTTTCTGGGTTGTCTAATCGGACTCTACCTGGTCTTCGCCTTTTCTCTACCCTACCTGTTCGCACTCGGCGTCATCGGAGTCATCTCTTCATACTTCTACGTGGGACCGCCCTTCCGTTTCGCCTATCGGGGAATAGGAGAGGTCATTGTAGGGGTCAACTTCGGTCCTATCATGACGCTGGGCGCATACTATGTCCAGGCCGGAAGTTTTGCTTGGGAGCCGCTGCTCGCATCGATCCCGGTTGGACTTCTGGTCGCGGCTATTCTATGGATCAACGAGTTTCCTGACATGGATGCTGATGGCGCTGTTGGGAAGAGGACTCTCGTGTTGAGGCTTGGCTACTCGCGATCCATCGGCGTCTACATTGGAATGGTCGTCGCGGCATACTTCCTGCTCATAGTCTATGCCCTGCTAGCAGTCTTCTCACTTGTCCCGATAACGAGTCTAGCCTCGCTAGTCGCATTGCTGAGCCTTCCGTTCGCGATGAAAGCTGTCAAAGTTCTTCGAGCCAACTACAAGGACCCCCACGCGATAATTCCGGCCAACGCCAACACTATATTCCTCCACCTCGCGTTCGGAATTCTCGCCATCCTCGGATTCACCGTTGGTGCGGTTCTTGGCTTCTGAGCTGGACGCGGGTTCAGAACCTGTTAAATCCGAGTTGCCAAGGTTAGGCGCCAGATCTCAGTTGGCTCCAGGCACGGCGAGCGCGGTCCAGAAGGAGAAGCCGAGTCTGGAGGAAGAAGTGTTCAGGCTGAAGCTTGAATGGATAATGGCGAAGAACGATGATGAGAAGCGGCGGTTCAGCGAAGAGATTAGAAAGAAGATGGGGCAGGCTCCCAGGCAAGAATAGAGCGTAATCCTGCCTCCAACACGCAATGAAGCTCTCATGGCGAATACGCAGATCACGGCCTTTCGAACAGGAGAGGCGCGGAATGAATCCTGATCAGAAATCGGGGCGTGCGATTTGAAATCGACACTTTTTCACGCTGATTCATGCGGATAACTTGCAACTTCGAAAACGCCGGGCCGGCTTATTCTGTGCCCTGAATTCGGGGATTGGCATGAATCAGTTTCACCTGGAGGGACCTCCTCCAGAAAATCTCAAAAGCGCTGCTCCTCGCGACACAAAAGTGCTCTTTGGGAGAGTTGAGTTTCTCTTCTCAGGTCTAGGCTTCAGATGAACGAACGATTCACGGTTCAACTCTCGACCGCTCTCGCCTTCGGCCCAACAGGAATAATCTGGGCGTTCCTCCCCATCCATCTACGATCCTTACACGCGTCATACTTTCTCATCTCACTAGTCCCACTCGTACCAGCAGTCGAGACCATAGCACTCTCGCCCTTCTGGGGAGGAATCCTGGACAAGACAGGGAAAAGCCACAACATTCTGCTCCTCTCCTTTCTAGCACAAGCGGTCGGATTCTCCACCTTTCCACTCTTGAGCAATCCGGAAGGATTCGTCATCGTCGTTTCATTGATTGGTCTGTTCTCGTCCAGCTTCATACCCGTCTACGCGGCAATGGCAACGGTTGCAAGTCCGCAGTATGGACGGGCGATAGGAAGATTCTGGGTCTCAGCATCACTCGGCTATGCGTCAGTCACACTTCTCGGCGGATTCCTCTACCAATACTTCCAGGTTAACTATCTCTTCATTCTCGGTGCACTCTACGCCTTCTCAGGCTTTCTTGTCATTCTCTTCGCACCTAGCGATGCACTGACCTTGACCAAATCACTGGAGCGTCCACGAGGATACTGGGGACTGCTGAGACAACGGAAGATTGCACTGCTATGTCTTCTATCCGTGGCAGTCCTAGTATCGGCGTCAGCGTTCAACAGCTTCTTCACAGTCTACCTCGTCAACATCCTAAACGGATCAAAGCTGGTCGCTGGCTTAGCGGCTACAGCAACAACAATCCTCGGGGCACTCGCCTACAGGTACGTAGGACCTTTGAACGATAGGATCGGCAGAAAGCCCGTATTCCTATTCGGCGCTGCGGGCTACGCAGCTTACTACACAATACTCTATTTCGTCACAAACATAACCGTTGTCACAATACTCTGGGTTCTGCCCATTTATCCGTTAGCACAGTCAGCATCCGCCGCCTTCATGTCGGATTACACATCAGCCGCTGACAGAGGCAAGGGGCTAGGGCTCCTAGAGTCTGCGCTAAGCTTGGGAGGAGGGCTGGGACCCTTGGCGGGAGGCTTGATAGCGGATGCGGCTCAACTGCAAGCGGTCATCGTCTTCTCTCTAGCGATCGCTCTCGCTACAGCGGTATCTTCACAATTGCTACTCAAGGAGAGTCCAAGAACTACGATCGCGACTTCAATCCGGACGAATCCTTAGCCGGTCCTTCGATGCTGTCTACTTTGTACATGAGCCAGTTCCGGTCTTTGAAATTGATGAGACGATAGTCGCCCTTCAGCTTCTTACCCTTGAGCAACACGTGATACTTTCGCGGCTCCCTCAACTCAAGAACGTAAGTGCCTTTGTCCCAGACCTTGACACTCCCAGCCCCATATCCCCCTTCCGGAATAGTTCCTTGAAATCCCCAATAGCTTAGCGGATGATCCTCTACTTGGATTGCAAGCCGCTTAACGCCTGTCTCGGTGGGTGGGCCTTTCGGGACCGCCCAGCTCTTCAGGACACCATCAAGCTCTAGGCGGAAGTCCCAGTGGAGCCGAGTTGCGTGGTGCTCTTGAACCATGAAACGAAGGCCACGTGCCATGATGAGACTTCTTCATTTGTAATGGCTACTGAAACTTAGCCTTACCTACGCTGCTTCTCCGCGCATCGATGTGCGTGAACAAGAATATCGAGACCGCACAGCAACCAATCGCGCCAAGAAAGTATGCAGACATGCCCGCGCTGGGGTCAAGGGACAAGACTAGATTGCTAACTGGACCGAACGCGGCCACTCCACAGATAAGAACGAACGGGAGATACTTGTAAGACTTCGAAGGACCGAAAAGGTACGCGCCGACTCTCAACATGAAGAGACCGAGGCCTTGCGAGAGGGCTAGATACGAGAGGATGAAGGGGACCACGGCGATTGAGCCTATCGCGATGGCAGATGAGACGAACGGATTCAACTCGACTATCTGGGAATTTGTCGAGAGGACGACTAGTGTGAGAAACGCGTCGCTGGAGGCGAGTGCGAGTGGAATCGTGAAGGTCCATCCGTCACGCCGTGCGACGAGGCCGCGGAACTCGTCAAGGTCTACTCGGACAATCCAGAGACCCATAGCGGCGGATATTGTTCCGACGACAGTGATCAACGACCCGCCTAGTTTGTTGTCTTGAAAAAGTCCTGGAGTCAGAACCGTGAAGGATGAGATTAGCTGACTAGATAGGATCCAGTAGAGCCCCGACCCTATCAATAGGAGGCTCACTCCCGGAGGTATTCTCGATTCTCCGACCATCTTGCGTTACTCCGATTTCCCGACCTTCTCTACTGGGACGGTGATTGCGTTAGTTTTCATCGTACGCGTCTTGATCAGTCGCATCCCGATTGACGATAGTATCGAGCTGATCAGAGTCGTCAGCCCGGCGATGGGAAAGAGTATCTGCGACGCCACACCAAGACCCGTCCCTTCGCTCGCTACTATGAACGAGAACTCTCCCCGGGGGAGCATTGACACGCCCACTCTGGTTGCTTGCCGTTTCGCGGCGGATAGTTTCGCTCCAGTCCAGCAGCCCCAGAACTTACCAATGATCGCTGTTGTCAGAACAGCGAGTATAGGAAGAGTAAGGGTGAGGACAGCTCCGATGTTGATGAGTGTTCCCATAGAGACGAAGAAGAGGACTATGAAGAGGTCCTTTATCGGACCAACCTTGCTTAGTACGAACTCAGCCTGCTTTCCTCTAATCATCAATCCCATCAGAAAGGCGCCTACGGCTGGAGAGAAACCTAAGAAAGACGAGAGTACAGCGAAAACGAATCCGAAGGAAAGAGCAAGCAAGAACGCTGTCTCCTTGTACTCTTGATCCCCCTCAGTCATACGATCAATGATGAGTGGTGCAACTCTCCAGCCGAAGCCGAAGATGACTGCAACTAGGAGAATGCCTTTCGCTATCAGTAATGCGAGTTCGGAGGGTGGAACTTGGTTGCTGGCTGCTGCGAGGCCTGGGAGGAGTAGGAGGATGAAGACGGTGGCGAAGTCTTCGATGACTGAGGCTGTTATGACCATCTGGGACTCTTTAGCGTGGAAACTTTTCGATTCCAGCAGTATCTTGCTCATTATCGCAGTGCTCGTCGTCGCCACGACCGCAGCGACGAAAACCCCCTCGATGCTGGTTAGACCAGCTAGGAGTGCCACGCCGAAGACTGAGAGAAAACTGATCGTCAGTTCTACGGTGGTCAGTATGAAACTGTCTGGTCCGATCTTTCGTATCTCTAGCGGGTCGAGTTCCAGCCCGACGGTGAATAGGAGGAGCACTATTCCGAGCGAGGCGAGAAGACTGATCGCGCCTAGGTCTTGGACGAGTCCTAGGCCGAAAGGTCCGATGATGATTCCAGCGATCAGCTGACCCAGAACAACGGGTTGCTTGATCTTCGAGAAGAGGATGCTGAAGGCGAAAGCCGCGAATATTGCCAGTCCGAGGTTGAGGAGGAGGGAGAATTCAGGAGTTGAAGCCAATTAACAACCCGTCAACCAGGGACCGAGACACTCGAGAATCCGAGGTCCCAGCAGTTTAACGAATTGACCCTCAAGCACCAACTCCGTGGTTCCAAGTTTCTCACGCTCCCGGGCCGTGTGAAATTCGATGGTAACAATTCTTGTAAATAACGAGTTTCAAGCGGAAATGAGCTGGGACTCCTTGGACTTTGCTTCTCTAAGCGTCTACACCGTCGGCACGGCGTTGACCATGGTGCTGCTCTACTATGGTCTCAAGACTCTGAAACTCTTCAAGGGAAACGTAGCCGCTAGAGCTTGGACGTACATATCGCTAAGTGCTGTTCTTTGGAGTCGGTGTGGTCATGTTCCTCGTCGATTCACTCGCACCTATGGGCCTGTTGGCCGTAGGGGGAGTGATGCAGACTGTAGGGGCCCTCTTCTTGTTTCTTGGACTAAGGAAGAACTATCAGTTTTGGGCGAGTAAAGACCACTTCGCCTAAAGGCTGAGTTCCCTAGAAAGATTCTTGTACATTCCCGATAGCTATTGAGGGGCCAACTAGCACCAAATATGCGGCCTATATAAGGCGCGTAGAATTTTTTTCCCTAGAAAAGTAGGCCACCATTATAATGTAAGGACACAGGTGAAACTAAGCAAACACAAAGGATGCTAATTGTCAGTAACTCACCAGATCCTCAACGATTCAAAAGGTGGAGAACAAGCTAGAACTACGCATGATGGTTCAGAACGGACTGCAGCGGAACTCAGACTCCTCAGTCGATCCAGGGAACGGCTAGAATTGACGGAGGTCCTCGACCTATACAAATCTGTAGGTCGCAGGAATATCGAGTACTTCGCTTGGATTCACGATGTGTACTCTTGGATAACCCTGCCCAGCGTGAGTTTTGACCGAAGAAAGGTTCTTGGTGAAGACAAGACCAAACTTGCTATCTTCGACATTCTAGCTGACGATCTGGCAGATAACTACACGACGCGCAGTTTCGCCATGCTTGAACAGCTCACCAAAATCCCATGGCAAGCCGAGGATACTTCAGTTGAAACAAATGATTATCTTCAGGTCGCGCGGAAGGTGTGGGAGGATCTCATTTCCTCCGTTTCCCTATATCCTAGATTTGGCGAGTTCGAGAGGATTTTCTATTTCGATCTTCGCCAAGTTCTCTCTTCCATGCTGTATAGTTATCTAGCAAACACTGAGGGCATCGAGAATCCAGTTGAAACAAACTTCTATTCATCGTACGGATGTGTAGTTGAACTCGCGATGGATATGGACCTCATGTGCTCACCAGCGTTTGACATGAAAGAGCTGGGGCCCATGAGAACCGTTGCTAGCCTCGCGCAAAAGATCGCCCATATAGCAAACTTGTTGACGACTTATCCGAGCGAACTCGTAGAGCGTGACGTCTCTAGTCCCATCATCTCTCTCGCGATGAGAAAGGGCTTGATTCGAAAGGAGGAACTCGGGGATAAGGCCGTCCTTCCGAGGTTAAGTAAGCTGGAATGGATATTCAAGAACAAGGCGTATACCTACATTAGAAGGGTTGCTGAGTATGAGAAAGAAGTTCGGAGTCTCAATATCAGAGGCTTCTCCGGTTATCTTGCTGAGCTACTCGAGAGGTTCGAGGGCAGCAGATCACTCCGATAGTGTGCGCGAGTAGAACCGTCCCGAAACATCGTCACGTTCTATACAGAACCGAAGTGCAACACAATTCAATGTGACACTAGCCCGGAACAGTTATCTTCTTTCTGATCGCAGGAACACTCCTCCCCGCTTCACATACGAGTTCTAGGTCGAACATGTTTTCAAACGTCGACATGATCTTCTGGTCGTGGGCTTTGGAGTTCATCGAGAAGATCGCAGTGATCTTGTCTGAGATCATCAGTTCGAGGGCCTGTCGAACGAGCGAGTATGTTCTCTCAGGCCCTAGTGTGAACACGAGGTGTGAGATGTTGTCGAAGATAATAGTGAAGTCTGAGCCTGTATAGGCTTCAATGGTCTTGTTCAGCGCATCAAGAAGTAAGGAAGTGTCATATGTCGGCAGCAGAAACAGGTTCTCATTCTCCATCTTCGGATATGATACTCTTGATGTCATGACGAAGATTTTCGCTGCTGGTTGCCTTTCCACAAGTGAATAGATCAAGCTATCTTTCCTAGTGAAGACAACTGTCCTTTCAAAGTTGGAAGCAGTCTCCGCCAGCAGAGACTTGAAGACGCGCTCATAGTCTCCTTGGGGGTCAAACTCTAGGAGCAACTTCCTTCCTGAAATTTCGTCGTGGGACAGTCCGACTGTACTTGAGAAGGTGTCAAGTGCTTCTGAGAGATCAAGGGTCCGTATCTTTCTCTCGAGTTCGGCTAGAGACGCTTCTTCTCCCCGAAATGTTGTCGAGTTGAATCCCATAAGCACATGCAGATGATGGTCCGGGCTCGTCCATCTCGGGTCGGTTAAATGGTTGACAAACTTTTGGAGAGGACGTATGATGAAGTCATCATAGTCTAGGATTACTCTTAGCCCCTCGTTGCCCAGAGTCTTCGCCTCGGCAGCGAGTTCTTGGACAACCTCGAGAGGTGTGTCGTCCAGCACGCCTCTCGACGGATACGCACTTCCTAAAGGAGGAACCCTCAGAGCCCCCTTCAACATAAGTCTAGTAACATCTACCCCTTGACGGGAAAGGCCCTCCGAAACGACAGAAACATCACCATCATGAAAGTAGATTACTCGTTCTCGCTGGTTGACCCCGTCCAGGATGTATTTGGCGATCGGACCAAATTTTTCATCTCCAGGACCATGAATCAGTAGCATCTGATCATAATGGGAAGCCCCCGGCGAAGACTGAAGCGAGGGGACAACGCCAAGGAAGGTTTTCAGAAAGGTCGGTTTTCGGAAGGCTTGAACCGCAACTATGATCAGAATCACTGAGAGAAAATTTGCGGGTCCGAGAACATTCTGCCCAAAAGCTAGGAGACCGAAGCCAAGGGCCGAAGCAAGACTTATCACACCAAAAGATGACGCAATTAATCTCAGAGCCCGCCTAACTTCTCGGTCCTTTACTAGTGCCCGACGTCGTGAGAGGACGGCCAGTGGGTAGGATGTGAACACGGCAACTACACCCAATCCCATCCCTACCAGTAGGACAGATACCGTCGAGGAAGGGAGCGTGATATTGTCGAAAGGATATGTAGCCTGAATTGAGGTCGAAGTGATCGCGAGCGGATCTACCCATCCGTCGATGAGAGCAAAAATCATCGGCAGTAGATATAGCGCGTAGGCGAGAAAAATCGGACGGAACGGCCTTGAGATAAGCCTCTTTGGAGAGAACGTTTCAGGATAAACGTACAGTTTTGTCGCAACATAGCCCCAAATGATTGCGATGAGAGACCCGGATGTCACGATTCCTTGTATTGAGATCCTCTGCAATGCTGACGAAGAGGAGGCCATGAGCAATAGGTCTCCCACCGGGAACCCGAGAAATATGAGATAGATTGCGACGAAGTAGTCCTTGTATGACTGAAAATATGATAGGGAGTTTCTTGATAGAAAGAGTATCATTAAGGCGTCCGCTATGATCGCAGCGGAGTCCAGAGTGGCGTCTATGTATGGTAGCGTAGTCTCCGGCCTCTAGGCACAACCTATGCCAGCATTTTCAGCGGCTGGCCTCATACCCTCCTTGCGGAGGCACCGCTCGTTCTAAGGGGGTTTAGAGTGGCGTTACCTGTTCGAATCCCGGCGGGTGACAGCCTTATGCTACGTCGGGCAATCCTAGAGACTTCGCGGCCGTTTTGAGGTCTCTCATGCGGCTTCGAATGGTGACTTCGGATACGCCGGCAGCTTTCGCAAGGTCTCGCTGCATGACCATTGAGCCTCGAATTCTTGCTGCTAGGTCCAGCGCGGCGGCTGCCAATCCATCAGGATCCTTTCCAACGTTAACCCTTAGTCGAATGGCTTCTCGCAGAATCTTCCCTGCCAGCATCTCAGTCTGAGAGTCAGCACCGGCGCGCGAAGCGATCTTTGACACTCTCTTAAGTGGATCCTCAATGGCCATGGTCACATCAAGTGAGCGGACAAGAGCTCTGTAATAGTGAGCGAGCAGTTTCCGGCTCATACCCGACGCTTTTGCAATCTCGCTCAGCGAGCGCGGTACGTCTGTGAGTCTACAGGCAGCATAAGTTGACGCCGCCACCATACCATTTATGGGTCGTCCTCGGACGAGACCCTTGTTGAGCGCTCGACGGTACATCAGCGCAGCTCTTTCTGTAACAACTTCGGGAAGGTTTAGGCGACCGGAGAGTCCTCTAAGCTGGCTCATCGCTCGGGAGAGGTTCCGCGCCATTGACGAACCGGCCGATGCACGCAGCTGGGTGCGCCGGAGCCGCCAGAGCTGGAGCCTCTCGTCGGCGCTAATGTTCCGGTTAGACGCTTGGGCGCGAGAGATGATCGTGGAGAGGTTCTTGTCGAAGGCGGAGAATCTTCCAGGCGGTCCGGACTGGCTTTCTAGAAGACCCTCTTCGGTACGTCTCGGGACTGGTGCAGCATACTGCTCTGTCGGGTCTGACAGAACGAAGCCGCAATTGGTGCATATGACTTCGCCCGTCTCTGCGTCCCTTACCAAGCTAGGGCTTCCACAGTTGGGACAGACGTAGTGTCCCACTTCGTCCCGGGGTCTGGTCCTCCGCGCGCTCATCATCCGTCCCTGGACCGGGTAGGTCTGCGGGGTCTGGGCTGGGGCGAGTTGATCCTTTTCCTCGGTAACGGTGGAGGCGCCCGCCATCTCTGCCAATCTATATACCATGGGGCCCAAATGAAGCTTGTTACTATCTGTAAAAACTGGTCAGGAATGACCCCCGAATACACCCCCGGAAAGTGCAACATTGGTAGCCGGGGCAGGGCCATACGGCTCTCCACAGGAGCCGTCCTTATCGCACTATCGGTAATTCTCGGAGTAACCGCCCTAACCCAAGTGGTCTGGGTAGTCAGGCTTGCCCTCGTTCTGCCATTGTATGCCGGGATGTTGGCAGCTCTGGAGGGATCAACGTCGTTTTGTGTCCTTCACGCAGCCCGTGGCACCTATGACTTCCACGAGCCGATGGGCTTCGCATCCAACCGGTCTAAGACTGTGAACAGAGTCGGGTCGGAGGATTGGAAGAAGCTCGACCGACGGAGGGCACTGAGGATGCATGTTGAGGCTCTGGCAGTGGCTGTCTTACTGGCCACTATACTCGCCCTTGCCTAGGTGAGCCCCTAGGGCCGGGGTCCTTCTCCGGGCGGGGAGGATAGAGAATCTTTCCAGATTGAAGCCGGGTTTCTCGTCTTGTGTGAGCTCGGCAAGCAGCTTTCCTATCAGCGGTGCAAACTTGAATCCGTGTCCTGAGAAGCCGTACCCGTAGACCACGTTGGTTCGCTCTGGGTCCTTGTCCATTACAAAGTCCGAGTTTTCTGTCATATCATAAAGACAGACTTTGGTCTGAACAACTTCGCCATCCGCAAGGTCAGGGACGAACCTCCGGCAGGCCTCTCTACAATCGACGATCTGCTCATCGTCAACTGATCTCTTGGCCGACTCAGGGTCTACTGACTCAAACAACTCTTTTGGTGACAGTTTGACTGCATCGATGCCTGCTGCCGGCAGACCGTAATGTCTGTCGGTGAAGAAGACGGGGCATGAGTTTGGGCGGAAATGGTCTAGCCCTCCGTGGGGCTTGAAGTAGACGAGTTGTTGTCGCGTCGGTCTTATCGAGGTGAGCCCGTTTCTAAGTAGTCTATTGGACCATGGTCCAATAGTGACCACGAGTTTTCGAAACTCAATCTTCTCTTGCGTATCAATCTTAATGTAAGGATGCTCTTCAAAGACTATGTCTCGAGCCTGTCCTTGTTGAAACTTCACACCAGCAGCTTTGGCCAGAGACTCGAGTGCTAGAAGGGCCTTTGATGCTAACAGGACTCCGCCATGAGGGTCGAAGAATGCTTCTTCAGATCTGAACTGAGGAAAACGTTTCTTCAGGTCTTCCTTGTCAAGTCTATCCGCTCCCAGTTTCAAGTGCGACAGAGTTCTGTAGCTGGCTTCGTTGAACCTGTTGGCGTTCTCGTCTGCGCCTTGGAGAAGCAGAAGGCCCGTCGGGAGGAGAAGCTCTTGTCCCGATTCTTCTTCCAACTTTCTCCAAAGCTTCTGGCTCTCAACGGCCATTTTCGTGTACAGCTGGTCGCTTCCGTAGGAGTATCGGAAGACTCGGTTTACGTCGTTCGAGCTGGAATATTCACTTCCGACTCCGTGTCGGTCTAGGACTAGGACTTGGGAGTCGCTCGTCTCGCTGAGGGTGCACGCTGTGGCGAGACCCATTATGCCTCCGCCTAGCACGCAGAAGTCCGTCTTCACGGGCTGCACCTCGCCAGAGGGGCTGTAGATCTGTTCTTCTGTTAGATCCTCATCGAGGGTCGAGCTATCGTTCAACTATTACTTCGTGTATCTCCAATTGGCTGGGACCGGAGAAGGCCTCGCGTGGCGGCGCGTTTGAATGGGATTCCATGAACGCGTCGCTGTTAGTCCAGTCTTCGAACTCCTTCATTGACTGCCAGTGCGTGACCACGATGTAACTCTCGCCTTTGACTGGTCGTAGGACCTCGGTCCGAATGAATCCTGGACTGTTAGCGATGCTCCACTTTCGGTTTTCCATCGGCGCTCGAACTCTTCCTCGTGGCCCTTTTTGACGGGGATTCTGTTTGAAACTACAACGACCATGATGAGGACTGAGAACCGATTGTTATTATTCTATTCGGGGTCCGTTGGCTTGTTCACTCGGCTCGGGTTTGCCTCGCTTGTAGAGGAAGCCAGTGGCTGCGAATGCTAGACTGATGAAGATTAACAGTCCAACAAAGGGGATCATGATTATCGAGATCAGGAGCGAGATCCATGGAAAAGTTCTCTTCACGCCGCGGGCCTTCAAGAGTCTGATGCCTGACGTTGATCCCACAACGTACACGAGTATAGCCGCTCCGCTAGGAATCAACAGCTCACTCGCTAGGTCCACATTTAGGAAGTAGAATAGGGCGAGTGTGAGCCATGATAGTCCCAGTAGCAACATTAGAGTCCGGTGCGGGACCCGGGTCCGGGCGTGGACCTTGTCGAGGAATCTCGGAAGCCCTCCTTCCTTGGCGGTGGCGTAGATGACTCGCGATATGCCTGTTGTGTAGACGTTGACTGTGCCGAAGATTATGACGATGGCGAGTACTGCCGTTCCGATCGCACCATATGTTCCTAGCGCGTTGGACAGCATGACGGCGAAGGGTGCTATGTTTCCACCTGCTTTGTAGGCCTGTGTGCCGATGGCGGATACTGCAACGGAGGTGTAGAGTAGGCTGATGATTGCTACGCTGTAGAGGATGCTTCGGTGGAAGTCTCTCTCGGGATTCTTGAACTCCTCAGCCACGTTGGAAACGTTCTCGTATCCCAGATACGACCAGAAGATGAGGGCGGCGCTGACCCCGATGGGTAATAGCCCTTGGGGGAAGAAGGGGGAGAAGTTGGAGCTGTTGACGGATGGTGCTGATGCTATTACTGCAGTGACGAGCAGTCCGACGATAGCGGTGATGACTGCCAGCTGAACTCTGCTGCTGACGATTATCCCACGATAGTTGATGAGAAACGCTGCTAGCATGATGCTCCCGGCGATTATGTAGATGAGAGTTCGGCTCATCGGTACAGCGTAGGCCAGGTAGGAGGCTGCGATGACAGTGACCACGGGTGCTCCGGAGATGTACCATATGATGAAGAGCCAGCTGACGGCGTTAGCCGCACGAGGCCCAAAGCTCTCTCTGGCGAAGCCATACACCCCTCCGGATTCTGGTCTACGGGTGGAAAGACTGGCAAAAGTGTAGGCAAGCGGATAGCTCGCGAGCGAGAGTCCGACCCAGGCGATCAGTGATGCGGGTCCTGCTATCTGGGCGGCCAGTCCGGGAAGGACGAGGATTCCTGAGCCTAGGACTGAGCTCATGTACAAGGCTACCGCATAGCGGGTTGTCACCGCCTTTCGTAGAGTAGTGTTCGGGTTGGACAAGCAGACTTGCTCCGTCGAGCCCGAGGATAGTTGCCGCGTGATAAGTGTGAGCTGCCGGCTGGGCTGGGAGCGAAGTTGGCTGGTAACCTCCCGGCTGTTCGGCGAAAGTGTCCTACTAGGCGTACTCGGGGATTGAAATTGATAGTCTTCTCTTTTGAGGAGGATTTCGCTATGCTAGATCTTTCAAGGTCGCACTCTCGTGTCGCGAGGATTAACGCTTTTGAGATTTCTTGGATGGTAACGGGTTTGGTAACCGTGAATGGTAACAGTAAGCCCCGGAACAGCTTGACAGGTGCCGTCTCGTAGGTTGTAGAGTATTGAGGTCAGTCTCAGCGATGTCCTTCTAGGGAAAGCAGTGTTTGTTTTCTCTTGACTCCCCATCGATAGCCTCGGAGGTCGCCTTTCTTTCCAACGACTCTATGGCACGGGATCAGGATTGCCACATGGTTGCTGGCGCATGCATTGGCAACTGCCCGAACTGCCCGGGGTTTGCCAAGTGTCTCGGCGATCTCGCTATAGGTGGAGGTCTTGCCGTATGGTATGGCCTGGATCTGTTTCCAGACTCTCCATTGAAAGGCCGTTGCCTGTACATCTATTGGCAAGCCCGCCGGGAACTCTCTGCCGTCAAAGTACTTTGCGAATTCCTCGGCCCACCTCTTCATCTGACGATCGTTTCGGTATAGGTCCGCGGCATAGTAGTCCTCCTTCAGCGCGGCTTCGACAGCTTCGTCTGAGGCACCAATGCAGACGGCGCATATTCCCGTCCCGGTTGCTCCTAGCAGTAGCCGTCCTATTGGAGAGTCTATGATCGTATAGTGTATCGACAGTCCTTCACCGCCTCTTCTGAATGTGCCCGGGTTGACCCCGAGCTGGGCCGGAGACTTTTCGTAGAGTCTACCCCTAGAAGTGAAGCCGGCTCCGTAGAGGGCGTCGGTCACGGTCTCGCCACGTCTCAGGGATCTTCTGACCTTCTCGAGGCGTCGGGCTTCTATGTACTGGCGGGGGGAGATTCCGAGGATTCTCTTGAAGGTCCGCTGGAAATGGAATGGGCTTAGACTTGCCTCTCGACTGAGGTTGGTGAGAGTCAGTTTCTCGTCTAGGTGGTGTTCTATGAATTCGCAGACCCGTTGGACCAGTTCTGTTCTTTGTGAACTCCTCTGCTCTCTAGGACGGCATCGTTTGCACGCTCGGAATCCGGACTGTTCCGCCTCGCCGGGTCCAGAGAAGAATACAACCTGTTCAATGTGAGGGTGTCTGGCTGGACACGAAGGTTTGCAGTAGATTCCTGTCGAACGGACTCCAAAAACGAATGTCCCGTCTTGGGTCTTATCTCTAGCGAGAATCGCCTTCCACTTGTCAGCTTCCGATGCCAGGCCTTGACGGTTCCTGGCAACATCCTCCAGCTCAAAATTTGTCTGCTGGGTATTCAACATGAGAGACAATCTTTCCTGCTTCGAATAAGTACTTTGACTCCGAATCTTGCGCTCGAATTTAGGCCGGAAACAAGAGAGCCGGCGTCCTAGAGGAAACATCTCCGCTATAATGGATCGAATTTAAGGGGATTGGAATCTTTTGCAGGGACAAAGGTAGACGACTCTTTTCTATTAGGAGCAGCTATCTCCAGATTCCAACAAGGGAATGTTCCGGAAGCACAACAATTCATCCCGGAGTCTGACGCTCGCGTTTGTTCTGCTTATTGGAATCGGGGGCCTATTGGGAGCCTTGTCCTCCGGCTTCAAAGTCACGCTTGCAGGATCTGTGCTCGTTCTCGTCGCCTTTGCAGAAGCTGCAGCGATCCTTGTAGGTCTCTCTGCGTTTCAGCGTCGGCAGCGACCAGTCGAGAAGCTGGAAAAAGAACGGGATTGACTCTTCGTGTCTAGGTTGGGCACTTCGTGGAGAGTAATGCTTAACGGTCTCATTAGGCTATTGCTAGTCCAGTCGTATGAAGTATACGTGTCCCTACTGCGATTCCGCCTTTCTGCAGTTCATAGAGTCTGAGGAGCAGTTGCGGGAGCACATTATGAAAGCGCACGGCCGAGTGCTAAGCTTCCCGCGTAAGTCGATCGGGCAGATGCCCGGGACTAGCGAAGAGGCGGCGGCAAGAACAGGCTAGACGCGCGAATTCTTTCAGAGCATTCTTTTCAAGAGGGTTCCTCGATGGGCAGTCGCATGGAATTCGAACGGGTGGTTCGGAAGAGGCGGATGATCCGAGCGTTCAAACCGTTGCCTGTTCCAGAGGAAAAGGTCGGTCGTATAGTTGAACTGGCGCAGCACTATCCAAGCGCTGGTTTCAGCCAGGGCATGGCCTTTATCGTCGTGACTGAGCCTGAGCGGGTCCGCAGAATTCGAGAATTGAACAGGCTCCGGGGAGACGCTCCGGTGCTGATGGTGCCTTGTGTTAGTGAGAAGCTCTACCATGATAGGTATCATGAGCCTGACAAGATCCGCCCGAACGGCACTGAGATTGAATGGCCTGTACCCTACTGGTACTTTGACGCTGGCTGTGCTTCGCTACTCGTCCTTCTTGCCGTCGTTGACGAGGGCTTGGCGGCCTATCTGGCAGGCGCGTTCAGACCCGACCTTCTCAGAAAGGAACTGGGGATTCCAGATGATTTCGTCCCGGTGGGAGTGATCTCAATTGGGTACCCTGACTATGATAGACATGTTCCATCGCCATCGCTTGATCGTGGAAGACGACCTTTGAGCCAGGTGGTTCACTCCCAGCATTGGTGAGACTCAGCGTCTTTTTGAAGGCTTAATTCTCGGCTTGCTCAAGAGAGCCCGGTTACTGAGTTGCAAAAGGCCCTAGTAAAGGCGCGAGACCAGGTTGTTCTCAACCCCGACGACCTTCCAGGTTCTTGGTATAACATTCTTGCAGATCTTCCCGGAGATTTTCCGCGACCCAAGGATCCGGATGAGGGTCCCTCCCGGCTTGAGTTCCTCTCGAAGGTCCTCCTGAAACACTGCCTTCAGCAGGAGACTTCGACCGATAGGTGGATCTCTATTCCCAGCGACGTTCAGGACCTTTATCGTCAGGCCGGGCGGCCTCGGCCCCTCTACCGTGCACGACGGCTCGAAAAGTATCTCAAAACCCCTGCGCGGCTCTACTACAAGAGGGAGGATCTCTCTCCCACCGGGTCGCACAAGGTCAATACTGCTCTCGCTCAGGCCTACTATGCGGCAGAAGAGGGGCTTGTCGGTGTCTCGACCGAGACTGGTGCGGGCCAGTGGGGGACAGCACTAGCCTACGCTACGAGTCTTCAGGGTCTCAAATGTGTGATTTTCTGGGTCCGGTCAGTCTACGACTGGAAACCGGACCGAAGAGCGCTCATGCGCCTCTATGGAGGGAAGGTATTCGCTTCTCCGAGCAGCGAAACGTCTGTTGGTCGGGATCTGTTACAGAAGAATGCTGGTCAGGCTGGCAGTCTGGGCATAGCAGTCTCGGAGGGATTGGAGTATGCCGAACAGAACCCAGGTTATGCATACTGCCTGGGGAGCGTGCTCAATCATGTGCTGATTCACCAGTCGATCATCGGGCTAGAGACGATGAAACAGTTTGACCTGATCGACGAGAAGCCTGATATTATGATCGGCTGCCTAGGAGGAGGCAGCAACTTCGGAGGCTTCATCCTTCCCTTCGCGGGAGAGGTTGTGAGGGGGAAGCGAGAGTGCAGATTCCTCGCTGCGCAATCATCCTCGGCGCCTAACCTTTCCAAGGGCGAGTACAGGTACGACTATGGCGACCATGCAGAGAAGACTCCGTTGTTGAAGATGTTCACTCTCGGCCACCAGACTGAAATGACTCCAATCAAAGCGGATGGGCTCCGGTATCATGCGGCTGCTCCTCTGATCAGCTACCTCAAGCATCTCGGACACGTGGAGGCTGTGGCATACCCCGACGATGAACGAGTTGTGTTTGAAGCGGCTAAGACTTTCGTCCAGGTTGAAGGGTTTCTGCCTGCTCCCGAATCCGCCTATGCCATACGAGCTGCGATAGACCAGGCTCTAGAATGCAAGCGAAGGAACTTGGAGAAGGTCATAGCGTTCAATGTCTCTGGACATGGATTTCTAGACTTGCCAGCGTACCGGGAGAAGCTCAAGTTCTGAGTACGACTAGGAGATCGGGCAAGCTGTCTGAGTAGAAAACGCCATGGGCTTAGGGCTCAGGTCGGTCCGTCCTACAGCCCTCTGTAGTGCACCCTAGAGTTCCATTATTTTCGAGATCTGCTTCTTGGCCTCTTCTAAAGTCGTGTTGACTTTATCCAGCTCTTGCACGACCTCTTCCTGGATCGACATTTCACGTATTCTCTTTGCTTCCTGGATGGCGTCGTTTATTCCATCGGATATTTGCTTGAGCTTTGGTGGAAGGGTCTTTCTTCGCTCTTTCACGGACACATGATGGTTGACGGTCGTGATTTAACCGTTGATGGATTCGAACGCGATCGTATCCTCAAGAGCCTGTTCCGACCCGAGCCCTGTTTGTGTCAAGGTCGGACGAGAGCAGCTCTGAACCCTGACCGGCGGGTCCCTTCCAGCAGGCGTTCTTTCCCTTGTCGTACCAGGCGTTGACGTATTCGCCGGTGCTGATTCTGTTGCAGACAAACTTGGTGTTGCAATAGTCACAGAGTTCTTCGTTTCCGATAACCCATCCCGTCCCGGGATCCATGTCCGTCTTGAGCTCCACAATCTCCTCGGATAACCCTTGGGTGAGGGTGTCGAACGGGTCGCTGGTGCATTGATTGCAGCCTTGAGGGCAGGGGTATGGTTCGACCGTGTAGAAGGGTCCCTTCGCATTGTTGACAGTATTGTGGTAGTCGCAGAAGACCTTGCAAGACGCTTCAAGGGGTGATAGGGAGACCGTGACGCCGGGTGGTAGGAATATGTTGTAGGCCCCCTCAGTTCCGAGGCTCGAGACTGCTCCTTGGCTGATCCAGCCTGTGAGGGCCTGTTTGATCTGCAAGTCTGATAATCTCCCAGGTGGGCTAGTTTTGATGATAGTGTGAGGTATGACCCTGCCTATTCCAACATTGTACTCAGAAAGTCCACCCGAATAGGCCTTGTCCGTTTCAATGTTCAGAACCGCATCGTCAACTCGCTTAACCCAGGATGAACCGCTTGGAGTCGTGAAGTAGGTACCCCAGTAAACACTCTGCCAAGTATAGCCAGTCTTCCAGAGCGGGCCTCCATTGTATTTGACCCGAGGAGAACCGGCAGCAGAACTTGATCTGTGGCCACAAGGACGAGCAAAGTGCCACACACCCGATCCACTGGTAACCCGGGGTCGACCTGATCCCGAGGCCGTCTCTTCTCGTCGTGAAGTGGAAGCGCGAACTCCGATATGGTCGAACCCTGTCACGCGGTGCCCGCAGACCGTACATGCGGAAATCCTTTCACATGCTTCGCACCTATCCAATTCTCATCAACGCTCAATGTACCTCTCTCCAGTTTATGGAGAATCCTGTACCCATAGGGGAAGTGAAGAGGAACAGCGAATGGACTGAGAGTTCTGTGAGAAGAGACGATGCGAGTGGTGCGGGGGATGGGATTCGAACCCATGAAGGCCTACGCCACAGGATTTCTCCTGTGAGTCGGATCTTAAGTCGAGCACTGCTCTCCGCGAGCGGCCCTGCCCCTTTGACCTGAATCCCGCCAATACGGCGACCCGCATGGTCTCGGGAACCCCCGCATCAGCACGGTCGTGCCACTACGTGCTCTTAAAACTCCTGAGAGAGAGGGGATCCCGCTCGAAGCTACAGGGAATGAACCGGTCTATGGCTTCGGAGACTACACTTATGGGTTCTGGACGGCAGTCCACCTCTATTTTCTTAAACTGTGAGGGGATATTTCGGGTAACATTGTGACTTAGAGCGAGACATTATCGATCGCACACTGGCTAGACATCGTGCCTGTTCGGAGATTACAGAAGTCATGAGTAGAATGAAGATAACGCTCGACGGGAGCCTGTAGTCGTGACGTCCTGACCGGGGAGGGATGTCCTAAAGGAGATCTGACTTTTGGAGAGAGCGGCGTTTGACTCAGCGATTCAGATCTCTCTATCGAGCACGCTCCGTAGCTTGGGAGAGGATTGTCTATCATCAGTCCTCTCTCTACTAGGGAGCGGACGAGATGTACCATTGGCGAGTCTGACCTCACATCTGGGAGAGATCGATACAGTTCTAGACGAGTTATTCGGCAAGTTTTCCAAGATCATCAAGCACATTACGATTCTCGAAGCCAGTTCACAATTGAAGCTGGACCCACCCAAGCTTGGAAACAGCCTGTTCTGGATGGTGGAGGAACTCCGCTCGACTCTTTGGAAGGCTCAGTAGTAATATGCGGACTCCCAACATCACTCTGATCCACGAGACGGTTTCATTCTGTTTCGACCAGGTGTTGAGCACTTTGGGGGAGAGAACGAAGCGGATAATCTATGACTTCCTCGATAGAAGGGGGATTGGCAAGGAGGATCTGTCGAGTCGGTTTGAAGACGTGGAGGGCGTCCTGGTCGAGCTCTATGGCCAGGGTGGGCGTTCTGTTATGATAGGAACGCTTGCCAAGCTCTGTGAGGAATATTCTATTCCTCTCAACTTGGGGTACTCGGACTCGCTCGGCAATCGAATGGCTCAGTTGACTGAGAATATTCTGATGCAGAAACTGATTCCCAAGCATTTTCGGAGGGATGTTGATACTAGAGCCTTTGAGGACAAGACCGGCTCGTATGCGGGTTGGAGTGACTAGAGGGCGTGAGGGTTCAAGGGTTTAAGTTTCAATCGTATCCAGTGGATTAGAGCATCATAGCCCTTGACTGTACTAAGACGAGGGACTCAGGGGGATAGATCTCTCTGCTGTGTTAGATTAACGTACTCGGATCTTGGGAATCTTTACGCTGCTCAAGGTGAAGATGAATCCGACAAGGATTAAGAGGATGCCCAAGATGAGGTATTCGTTTGCGGCTACCGTGCCCGCGTAGGCGACCCTGGATGTGGCTATGTACATCGCCTCTGAGATGATGCCTGAGAGCAAGAGCATGAGGCCGGTTAGAAGCATTACCTTCCTCAAATTGTGTCCAATAGATCTTATCTTTGGAGTACACTTAAGCCCTGTTTAACCGTAGTCAAACGACGATTGGATACAGGGGAACAAGCTCTCGCGTCGGTATGAGATAACAAAAAAAAGGTGGGACTCCGGGGTTTTAGGCCAGAGTCCTCTTCGCATTGGCGATTCTCTAGTCTTGTTCTGCTTCTGTTGGTGTTATCGTCAGCTCTGTGAGCTTCTCTCCGCGTAGCACTGATAGCTTGACCTGTTTTCCGATCGCTCCATCGTCAAGGAGTCCGCGTAGGTCTGCGAGCGTCTCGACTGGTTTGCCGTCGAGTTTTACTATGACGTCGCCTATTGCGACGCCCGCTTTCTTGGCTGCGCTGTCTTTGTCGACACCGTAGATGATGAGTCCTGCGGGTTGGCCGACCAGGTTGTCTGGTAGGCGGATTGTTTCTGCTGTGATGCCCATGTAGGCTCGCTTGATCTTTCCATCCTGGAGTAGCTTGTCGACGACTGTCTTGATCGTATTGACTGGCACCGATATTCCTCGGTTGTTGGCGTAGGCTGCGTTGATTCCGACCATTCTACCCCTAGCGTCCACTAGTGGACCGCCAGAATAGCCTGGGTTTAGTCGTGCGTCTGTGACGAGGACCTTGTCGAGTCCTCCGCCTCCCCACCATCTTCTTGTGCTGAATGTGGGATTGGTGACGATGCCTGACGTGGCGCTTGGTTGTCTGCCGAAAGGATTTGCGACCGCGATGACGAACTGTCCTACTTTGAGGTTGTCAGAGTTGCCTGTCTCGACGGGTGTTAGGTTGTTGGAGTCCACCTTCAACAGTGCTAGATCGGAGTAGGGATCGCGTCCTACCACCTTAGCGACTTGCTTTGTGCCGTCGCTGAAGCCGACTTCTACTTCACGCATGTCTCCGATGACGTGGTTGCTTGTTACGATGTGCCCGTCTTTGCTCCAGACGGTGCCTGTGCCGCCTCTCCATCTTCCGGCTCCAACCCGGACGACGGATTTGGATACTCGCTCAGTCACGTCTACGATGGCGTCTGATACGGATTCCAGAATCGCTGACGAACTGGTTGTTTTACTCATTTTTTCACCTACCCCAGTAGGGTAGGGTGGTCTATTTGTTGACCAATGATGTCGGAGAACTGGTCACAAGACTAGGCGAAGTCAGTGTAGAAGACTACTGGAGAGACCATATGGCCCCTCCGTCGTGGAGTGGTGTATGATCGTGAAACATGTCCCAGCAATAGGTGAGCCGCTTTGACGGCCTCGCTGGTCTTCCCTGCCTCAGCAATCTTCGCGTCGATGCTCAGGTAGTTATCCGTGAACTTCGCGTCTATCTGGAACCCGTCTTCTTCCGCGATCCATTTCAGAACAATTCCATCATCGTTCTTCGCGTATCCGAGCCATCGGAGCTTGCCGAACCAGCGGCCTTTCAATTGGGAGAGTATGCTCTCGAGGTCCACGTCTCTAGGAAGAAGCGACTGAACAATAGGCATCGCTGGTTGGACGGATCCCATGGGTCGCGCGACTACTACATTTCCTCTAGCCGTTATCCTGTATCCCTCCGTCACCTTCTCCACGAACCCTTCTTCCTCTAGACGATCAATGATCCGGGACAGCTTCTCCTGGTGCAGGCCAACTAGTCTCTTCAACCCATCGAAGGTGAATACCGTCAGACCCTCTTCCATTATAGCCTGGATGACGCCAGTATCCCTGGCTGTGAGATTGCTCTCATCCAGATCCTCAAAGGTTGGGACCGGTGTAGAGCTCTCGCTTTCTCTCGTCGATGTCACTGCCTACCGTAGAGGCGCTTCGCAATATATACTTAGTAGTCTCCTCGAACTGAGTAGGTAAGGATAACTTTAGTGACCGTTTCTGCCTAGTCCCTTAACCAGCTCTCCCTTTTCATCTTCAAGGCTTACAAAGCCTATCAGTCAACCAACTAGTGTGAGTCTGAGGTCTTGGTGTCTGAGCATGTCTACCGAAAATTCAGGGTCAATGGTAAGAGCGTAGTCTTGAGATCAATGGGATGGGACGACCTTGACAAGCTGCTAGCGTTCATAAACGGACTAGTCGATGATAAGAAACGAGGCCGAGGCTCGGAGGTCTTCACAGGGTTCGAACAGAAGATTGCCCGGGAAGAGGAGGCCGACTGGCTCGCCAATCGCACGGTGCAGATAGAGAACGGCGATATGGTCAGCGTCCTAGCAGAAGTCTGCAAACGAATAGTTGCCAGCGGGGACATAGATAGAGGCCATTATGGAGAAACCCGCCACCATGGTGAGCTGGGTCTTACCGTGATCGCTGAGTATAGGGGCCTGGGAATCGGCAGAGAAATGGTAAAGGTCCTTCTGCGTGAAGCGAAGAGAATCGGCCTGAGGAGTCTGGAGGTCGAGTTTCTCTCAACAAATCAGGCCGCGATACACACCTACCAGAAAGCAGGGTTCAGAGAGGTTGGCAGAATTCCGGCGAAGGTTAAGAGAAACGGAAAATTCTTGGACTCAATGATAATGGCCCGGCAGATCTAGCTTACTTAGGTCTGACATAGGACGCAGGACTGGCATCGCTGATTTTCTTGTCCGCTCATCGTGTTCGTTCTTCCAGACCATTCAACATGGATACAATCATCTCAAATCGCTGGTCTGAATTAGACTCAGCCGCTGACAGAGTGAGTTTCAGGCTTGAGCACGACGAGGGGTCCGCGGGAGGCGGTCACACCATATTCGGTCAAAGTGTTAATGCTAGTTGAGGCGGGGATAATCGCGTTCCTAGGCTACTGGCTAATGAGCGAGTATGTCTATGATGTATCTTTTCACTCTTATGTTGATCAGGCTCTGCTGAGTCATGTTACGTGGTACACGGCCATACTCGGGCTGGGAATTGGGATGGGGTGTAGCGCAGCTGCGGTCGCGTGTTACAAGATCCTGCGGAATGCTAGGCACGGGTTGGAAACAACTCACGCGCCGAGGTTCAGAGGACGGTTTGGCAAGCTGAGCACAGGGTTACCTGTAAGCGGTGCGCGTTCTTCGTCTAGCGTCGCCATAGAGCCCAAAGCATCTGATGCTCCAGCACCGTCGACCTCTTCCACGCTGACCGCGATAGTTCCAGTCCCGGAGAAGAGTGAATCGAAGAAGGATGCCAGCTGACCTAGAGGTTCTCGCCGCGCAGCTTGGCCAATTCTAGCAGCAATTCTCTTTCTCTCTTGTTCAGATCCTGTGGAATATCCACGTCGACTCTGACCAGCTCGTCCCCGCGGCCCCAGCCCTCGACATGTGGGAAGCCCTTGCCTTCCAGACGGAACACTGTCCCGGCTTTGGTGCCGGCCGGAATCTTTACCCTAGCCTTCCCGTCGATCGCCGGGACTTCAAGCTCGCCACCCATCACGGCTTTTGGAAAGCTAATCCTCGTCTCATAGAGGATATTGTCTCCCTCTCGCTTGAAATATTCGTGGGGTTTCAGGTGTATTCGGACGTAGAGGTCGCCTGCTCGTCCTCCCTGGACCATGTTGCCCTCGCCGCGTAACCTCAGACTCTGTCCCTCGTCAGCTCCGGCGGGCACCTTGACCTGAAGCTTTGTCTTGTTCCGCATCAGCCCTGAGCCGCCACAGTTCTTGCATGGTTTCTCTACAATCGTCCCTTCACCGTTGCATCGGGGACAGGTGGTGATCTGGATCATCTGTGCGAAGCCTGAGCGTCGGACCTGTTGCACCTGGCCGCGGCCGTTACACGTCTTGCAGGTCTTCCGTTGGCTGCCAGGCTGGGCTCCTGAGCCGCCGCAGATGCTACACTGTGCTAGGCGTGGGACCTCGATCTCCTTGCTCACTCCATGAGCAGCATCATCGAAGCTGATCCCGAGATCATAGACCAGGTCCTCTCCTCTGGAGGGTCTCTGGGGACCCGCGAAGCCCTGAAATCCGAAGCCGCCGAATCCTCGTAGAAGCTGTTCAAAGATTCCGCCGAAGCCGCCGATGTCCCGGAATATCGAGTCGAAGTCAGCGCCCCTGAAGATGTCCTCTGGGTTGTAGCGTTCGTAGATTCCGGCTCGGCCGAACTGGTCGTACTGACCTCGCTTCTCATCATCCGATAATATCGCGTAAGCTTCCGAGATCTCCTTGAACCGCTCTGTCGCATCAGGCGACTTGTTTCTGTCCGGATGAAACTGTAAGGCCAGTTTTCGGTAGGCTGCTTTTATCTCGTCTTTGTTGGCGCCCTTGGGGACTCCGAGGACGTCATAGTAGTCTGGCTTGTCCATACCCTGTTCATTCTACTCGTTCTCTACCGGGATCCCTCATCTTTTACTTCCCGATACTCAGCATCGACCACATTATCCGCATTTCCCGCCGGGCCCGCTCCCGGAGTTGGGGCCTGCTGAGGCTTCTCATCGCCTTGCTTTTGTGCGACTTTCTGGTAGATTTCTGCGCCGATCTTCTGCAGGACCCTGCTGAGCTCGTCGCTCGCGCTCTTGATCTTGTCAGCTTCCTTCCCCGACATGGCAGCCCGCAATATTCCGGCCGCCTTGTCGATCGTCTGGACCTGGTCGCTGGATATCTTGTCCTTCAGCTCCTCCTTCGTCTTCTCCGCAGTGTAGAGCATGCTCTCGGCACTGTTCCTCAGCTCAACCTCCTCCTTCCGCTTCAGATCCTGCTCCGCGAACTGTTCCGCCTCCTTGACCATCTTCTCCTTCTGGTCTTTGGACAGCTTGGTGGAGGCCGTGATGGTGATCTTGTTCTCCTTTCCCGTCCCTAGGTCTTTTGCGTTCACGTTGAGCATTCCATTCGCGTCTATATCGAAGGTTACCTCGATCTGAGGCACGCCTCTGGGCGCGGGTGGAATGCCGGTCAGGTTGAACATTCCCAGCGAGATATTGTCAGAGGCCATTGCTCTCTCGCCCTGGAGAACGTGAATCGTGACGGTCGTCTGGGAGTCGGCTGCTGTCGAGAAGACTTGGCTGCGTTTTGTAGGAATCGTCGTGTTCTTCTCCAGAATCTTCGTCGCGACACCGCCCAAGGTTTCGACGCCCAGCGACAATGGCGTGACGTCCAATAGGAGGATGTCTTTGACCTCGCCGGCCAAGACTGCTCCTTGGATTGCTGCTCCGACTGCGACGCATTCCATGGGGTCCACTCCTCTCTCAGCCTGCTTTCCGACTATGTCCTCGACGAACTTTCTGACCAGTGGCATTCGTGTCTGGCCGCCGATCAGGATTATTCGATCTACGTCTTTCGCCTCAAGCTTGGCATCTTGAAGGGTCCGTCGGATCGGCGTTTCGACCCTCTTGACGATCGGACCTGCTAGGTCTTCGAGCTTCGCTCGAGTCAGGGTGACGTGGAGGTGTTTTGGTCCAGAGCTGTCCGATGCTATGAAGGGCAGATCAATGTCTGTCGTGAGGAGTGTGGAGAGTTCGATCTTCGCTTTCTCGGCCGCCTCCTTCAGCCGGGTCATGGCTGCACGGTCGTTTCGGAGGCTTATGCCGGTCTGGCGTTGGAACTCGGTGAGGAGGTGTTCGACGATGGCGTTGTCTATGTCGGTTCCGCCGGTCTGGGTGTCTCCGCTTGTGGATAAGACTTGGAAGACTCCCCCGCCGAACTCCATCAGCGTAACGTCGTGTGTTCCGCCTCCGAAGCTGAAGACCATGATCTTCATCTCTTTGTCTCCCTTGTCGAGGCCATAGGCGAGACACGCTGCTGTGGGCTCGTTGATTATCCGGTCTACTTCGAAGCCTGCGATTTCTCCTGCGTCTTTTGTTGCCTGGCGCTGGTTGTCGTTGAAGTGCGCGGGGACTGTGATGACCACCTTCTTTACCGGCCGTCCAAGGAATGTCTCAGTGTCTCTCTTGATCTTCTGGAGGATGAATGCGGATATCTGCTGGGGACTGTACTCCTTTCCGTAGATCCGAACCTTGTAGTCGCCGCTGCCCATTTTACGCTTGATCTCCCGGATTGTCCCCTCAGGATTGGTGGCCTCCTGTCTAATCGCGGGTTCTCCCACGATCATCTGTCCCTCCTTTGTGAACGCGACCACCGACGGGAACATCTTCCCTGCGGCAGTCTGGCCTTCAGCGCTAGGAACGACTAGGGGCCGCCCAGCTTCCATTACCGCGGCTGCGCTATTCGTCGTTCCCAGGTCAATACCTATGATCTTCTCTGTCTCATGCTTGCTCATTCTCTCATCTCCTCTCCGCCTTCAGATTCCTCTAAGGGTCTCTTCTCTGCCACTTTAACTATACTCGCCCTGAGGACCTTGCCTTTCAGCCGGTAGCCCGGCCGGACCTCCTCCACAACGGTTCCCTCCTCTTCGTCTGAAGCGATTCTCATGGCCGCCTCATGATAGTCCGGGTTGAACTTGGATCCCACGCCGGGAATCCGCTCTACGCCCTCCTTGGAAAGGAGGGACTGGATCCGCTTTAGGATCATTCCGACCCCATCCACTATCGCGGGGTTCTGCTTGCTCTCTTGGGCCTTGGCATATGCCAGTTCGAGCTCGTCTTTGACTGTCAGGATATCGGAGAGTAGTCTCTCGTTCCCGAACTTCCTGACATCCCCTATCTCCTTCTCTACTCGCCTCCTGTAGTTCTCAAAGTCGGCCTGGAGATACTGGAGTCGGCGTAGAAGATCCTCTGACTTGTCCTTCTCTAGTTTCAGAGCCTTCTCCAACTCGGACACACGGTCGTCCAGGTCGGTTTGTCGCTCTTGCTCCAGATTCTTCTTCTGCTGGATTGGCAGGGTCTTCGGCGGTTTGTCCTCTACCGTTTCCGAAGATTTCCCAGCTTCTTTCTCATCCAATATGTAGCTCACCAGAGACCACTCTTTCCCAGTCCGCTCGCCAGTTCTTACTTCGTCTGACAACCCAATTTTTCTGGGAAAAATTAAACCTTCTGACACGCCGGGTCCGGTAGAATACGTTACGAGTTTCTCTATAGCCTCGCCCGTAGGGTTACGCTCTGTTGATAGGCGGGTTCCAGCGAAGGCTCGCATATCTGGCGGAGAACAGTCTTGGGCCTATTTGATCACCTCAAAGCTCCGAAGGGGAAAGTCTGGATCAGCTTCGATAAGCCTACCTTCGTAGAGGGAGAGGCTGTAGTTGGAAAGGTAAACGTCGAGGCGGGCGAGTATGTCCAATCACTCGGGGTTAGAGTCGAGGCTAGAGTGTTCGAAAATTATACAGAGCTCGTATGGGTCACCATCAACAATACGCGGGTTCAGGAGCATCAACGCAGGCAGAACGTTCTCTTCTCTAGAGACGTCCAGGTCACCGGGCCCAACGATTTTGGGAGTGGTCCAACCCAAACATTCCCTTTCAGCGTCGGAATGCCGTCCTGTCGCCCAACAAAAGCTGGAGGATCGATTGAGAATAGTCTCAAGGCTGTGGTCCAGGTCAAGGGCCGGCCGGACATGACTGGTCATACGCAGGTTGCTTTCATGCCGGGCAGCAGCATGCCCCAGCCGATGCCGGGGTATATGCCTGGAGGATACCCGGTGCAGCAGGGCTATGGTCCGCCCGGATACAATCCGGGTTATAATCCGAATCCGGGCTATGGGATGCCTATGGGTCCCGGGTATGGACAGCCGATGCCGGGGTATGGTATGCCTCCACAGCAGCAGATGCCTCCCCAACAGGTCGCCCAGGTCCGTTGCAAGTATTGCCAGGCTCTCATGAACCAGAACTCTAGCAATTGTCCCAACTGTGGGGCTCACCAATAGGACCAGCATACTAACCAGTTTGTTTTTGCTACTGTCAGGCCGCAGTGGATACTAGAACGACACCTGCGATTATCAGGACTGCGCCTGTACCAGAGTAGAGATTGAACGGATCGTTGAAGAGTAGTACGGACAATACGACCGCGACTATCACTTCGATGGGTAGGATTATCGAGGATACTGTGGGCGAGACTGTTTCGAGTCCTTTCATGAAATAGTAGTAGGCTCCCACCGTTGCGAACACAGCGAGGTAGCTAATGTAGAACCATGCTGTCATCGTAAGGTTAGGTGGATGGCCCAGATCCAGAAGGGTTGTGGGTAGCAGGAGAAGGCTAGTCGTGACAAGTAACGCCCCTGTGACTGGTCTTCCGCCGCGCCTTTCAACGATGCGCTTTGAAAGAACGAAAACCAATGCTATGGTGACTGCTGTTGCTAGGATCAGGATATCACCAGCCAACTCAGAGCTTCCTAGCAATAATGGTTGGCCCCTGGTGACCACTAGGGTTGTTCCGATGAATCCTGTCACTACTCCGGCGATCTTTCTTCCACCCATTTTCTCTTTTACGTAAACCAGTGAGAGTATGGGAATCATGAGCGCCGCGGTGCTGATTATGAGCGCCGCGTTTGACGAGGTGGTGAGGACTTGTCCTTGGAACTGAGTAACGTATCCTGCAGCATTGATGAGTCCTACAGTCCAGATTGCTCTTGACTTGAAAAGCTCCCACTTGACCCATCCTTTTCCTCGGAGGAGTAGGAGGATGAGTCCGGATGCTATCGCGAACCGCAACTCTACAAACAGTTCGGGAGGAATGTTCAGGTCAAGGCCCAGTTTGATTACCGGGACGCTGGTCCCAAATAGGACTCCTGCGAGAAGGGTTGCTGTGAGCCCGTCTCTCTGAAGCATTCGTCTAGAGCCAGCGGAGAGCCATCGGGAAAGATCGGGTTAAGCTAACTGTGTGGGCAGTTTCCTGTACCATTCTAGAGTCTGTTCGAGTCCGTTTCTCAGCGCGAGGACTGGTTTGTAGCCGAGGACCCGGCGTATCTTGCCGATCGATGGTCTGGTTCTTCTCGGCTTCGCTTCGAGAGGCGTCCTCGGGGGCAAGGTTTGGAGTCTAGAGGCGGATCCAGTGATCTCTTTGACCATCTCAGCAAGCTGTCGGACGGTCGTTTCGTGACCGGTCCCAACGTTGAACGTCTCGCCTACGGCCTTCTGACTGTTCACTGCCAAAACGACGGCCTCGCAGTAGTTGCTGACATGGTAGAAGTTGTCAGCGTCTCTGCCACCATTGTATAACGGGATTGGCTCGTTGGCGAGACAGGCTTTGATGAATCGTGGAACAACCCTGGTCGGCTGGTCATTGGGCCCGAACAGGTTCCAGCTCCGGAGAATGACGGTAGGCAGACTCTTGTGCTGGTGAAAGCTCTTGACGAAGTGTTCTGAGACGACCTTCGAGTAGTCGTAGGGTGATCTCGGATCGTACGGGTCATCTTCCTTGACCGGAAGTCTTCTGGGCGGACCGTAGACGTTGTTGGAAGAGGCGTAGACGAAACGTTGAACTTTCTTATCCGCGGCCATGCTGAGGAGGTTCAGGGTGGCGAAGCAGTTTACCCTGTAGCATGTGTACGGGTCGGCGAGAGACTTGGGAATGTTTACTATCCCAGCCAGATGGACTATGGCGTCGAAGTCTTTTGTTCCTAGAGAGTCGTTGACGAATTCGGGGTCCGTGAGATCGCCGTTAATGTCCGACTTGTCAATGTCGGTTCGCAATATCTCAAGGTCTTTGGCCTGAAGATATGGTACTAGGTTGCTCCCGACAAAACCGTTTGCGCCAGTGACGAGGATTCGCAAAGTAACCTTGAACTCGCGCGAAAGATTGGCCGAGTATTAGAATCATGACCCACTTAGCCGATTCACACACTGGCTAAGACACACACTCATTCATGTGACGAAACATGGCGAAGGTAATGGAAATCGCGTGTGTACGCTAGGCTTATCTTCTGGCAATGCCCCTATCCGGGCAGGCATGAGTGAACTTGAACTCCTTCCCAGGAACATGGTTGAATGCGCCTGGTGTAAGGACCCTAAGCCGGTAACTGAGACTACATGGTTCATGCCTGAACCTGGAGAAAAATCGGTGCGACTCTGCGGCTTCTGCTACGAGGAAGCTCGTAAGCAGGTGCGCCTAGTACGGTACGTGAGACGCCGGGGAGAGTTCCCTGTCGAAGCCGCATCCTGAAACACACCCCGTCCGACACGATACAACCAGCGTCTAGAATGCGAAAACAAGTAGGATATCGTCTGAATTTGTGACACCGCATCTTCGATGGCAGCGTTCACTCTGGGATTCGCGGTCTGATAGCAAAGTATTATGCCTCGGGCTGAACCGCTCGCTCAACCTAGAGCAGTATGACTTCTAACATTGTGGTTCTGGGTTGCGGGCTCGGCGGACTCAAGGTTTCCGGCCTAGTCTCGAAGCAATTGGGCCGTTCTGGAACCGTCACGATAGTTGAGCCACGAGCAAAGATCCCGCTTCCTTCATCACTTCCCTGGCTTGCTTTCGGCTGGCGTGAGCCGAACAGTATTCTGAAGGATCTGAAAAGCCTCGCAAACAGAAAGAATGTTCGGCTGGTTGCCGAGAAGGTTGAAAAAATCAATGTCGCAGGACGCATCATAAAGACTCAGTCGCACGAGATCTTGTACGACAAGCTTGTCATTTCCCTAGGCGCCGATCTGGCCTTCGACGAGATACCTGGGCTGGACAAGTACAGCCACACCATGTACTCCCTTGAGGGGGCTTTGAAACTCCGGGACGCGATCAAGAACTTTCAAGGAGGCTCGATCGTCATTGGGGTCTGTCGAATCCCCTACAAGTGTCCCGCGGCACCCTACGAGCTATCGCTTCTAATGGAGGAGACCATGCGACGAGCCAGAAAGAGGGTTGACATTCAACTCTTCACACCTGAACCACACCCGGTCCCTGCGGCGCGAAGACGAAGCTGGTCAAGGTCGAGCGCGATAGAGTGGAGTTCGAAGGTGGTTCCGCACTCAAGTACGATCTTTTCGTCGCAATCCCGCCACACCGCCCACCCAGGGTCGTGGTGGAGGCCGGTCTAACTGGGGAGTCGGGCTGGGTGCCGGTCAATCCTCAGAATCTTGCGACTCGGTTCGATGATGTGTACGCGATCGGCGATGTCACGTCGATGGAGACGCCCCACGGTCACGCTCCATTCCTTCCCAAGGCCGGCGTTTTTGCTCAGGGCCAGGCTGAGGTCGTGGCCAATAATATTGCCGTATCGCTTGCGGGCAAGGGAGAGATGAGGCAATGGGACGGGATAGGCTCATGCCACTTGCAAGTGTCCAAGTCGGAGAGCGCATTCCTCCGAGGGAGCTTCCTATCGAATCCTCCCAGGCTAGAGTTTCACCCTGCAAGCCGGAAGTGGTACCTGGACAAGGTGAGACGCGAAAGAGACTGGCTGAGCTGACCGCAGGTCTGGATGATTCATCGGAATCTTGCCAGTCTAGCAGCCGCCTTCCGGATCGTTTCGGGTTTCTTCGAGAAGGAGAAGCGTAGGTTCAGCCTCCCCCTGGACGGGCGATGGTAGAAGCTGGACCCGGGAACAGCGCCAACCCCGACACGGGATATTAGGTGCTTGGCGAGTTGTCTGTCGTCTCTGAAGCCGGTATGTCCGATGTCAGTCCATATGTAGTACGCGCCCTCGGGACTGGTGCATGTGAATGAAGCCTCCTCCAACGCTTGCAGCAGTAGGCTCCTGCTTGTGCTGTAGAGTCGTCGGAGATTCTCGTAATACGACGCGGGCAGCTTCAGAGCTGTTATGCATGCCTCCTGTAACGGTGCGGGAGCGCATACGGTTAGAAAATCGTGGACCTTTCTGACCGCAGCAGTCAGTTTCCTCGGAGCTATGATATAGCCGACCCGCCAGCCAGTCGCGCTGTAGGTTTTCGAGAACCCTGAAATGGTGATGGTACGGTTGTTCATTCCGTCGAGACTGGCTATGCTGACATGCCTTCGACCGTCGTAGGTGATGTGCTCATAGATTTCGTCCGTTATCGCGAAAGCGTCGTAGTCTCGACACAAATCTCGAATCAGCTCTAGCTCACTCTTCGAGAAGACTCGGCCAGTGGGATTGTGAGGAGTGTTGATAATGATCGCCTTGGTCTTTCTGGAGAATGCTTCCTTGAGTTTTTCCTCGTCTATTTTGAATGAAGGTTCGTCTAGTTCGACGTATCGACACTTTGCGCCGGAGAGGATCGAGTCCGGACCATAGTTCTCGTAGAACGGTTCGGGAATCACAACCTCGTCGCCGCGATTCAGTAGAGCGAGGAGGGCGGCTATCATGCCTTCAGTTGTGCCGCATGTGACCGTGATGTTGTCTTCTGCGTTGCACGGGATATGGTTGTATGTTCGCATCTTCTGGGCGATGGCTTGTCTGAGGCGGATTGATCCGTGAGTTGTGGAGTACTGGTTGTAGCCTTGTCTGATGGCCTGGGCCGCGGCTCTCCTCATCGCAACAGGAGGGTCGAAGTCGGGGAATCCCTGCGCCAGGTTTATCGCCCCGTATGCTTGGCATAGTCGCGTCATCTCACGGATTACCGATTCTGTGAATGTCGCGACTCGCCGAGAGGCTTCCTTACTCATGCCCGCTGCGAGAACTCGACGGCTAGTAAGGCTTCTTCTGGTTCGTCCGAGAAAAGGTGGGTGGGGTCTAAATAAAACCGGTCACGCGAGATGGAGAATAGCTATGGCCTACTGTTCCGTCTTTCTTTATCGCGTGCCAAGACGGAAGGCAGAGGCTTTCATCCACGCCCTCAGACCCATAATGAAGCTGTTCGAGGATGCGGGATGTCTATCGGACGAGCTCCTGCGTCCAAAGGACGTGTCGGCAAAGTTTGGAGGAGTAAGTCTTCCGACGGCCATAGACTTGGCCGCTGATGAGGAGCTCTGGATTGAGATTGCCAAGTTCAAGGATGCTTCCCACATGAAGGAGGTTCACTCGCTGGTCGCGAAGAATCCTGATCTCGAACGGCTCCACTCCAGGTTCGATCTCCTCATATCCGGAAAACATGTGTATCATGCCGAGTTCGAGTCGTTACAAGCACGCACTTGAGGTCCGAGCGAAGGGACGTTGATGCGAAACGAGTCGCGTGTTTCTCGTCGTTTCACGGCGTCAGTAACACTATTCTGAAAGTTCAGCCTAGCGTGTTGCATAGTGACGTATTTGCCAAGGACACAGAAGGCAGCCAGTTCATCTAGAAAGACAACCGCAAAGAGAGGTTCTTCGAAGAACACTAAGACACGGAGAGTCAAGAGTCACGCTAAGAGGTCTACGGCGACTAGACGAGTAGCCAGTCGCAAATCCTCTGGTCACAGGACGGCGAATGGTGCGACTTATGTTTTCGAGTGTACGAGACAGGGTTGTGGATATCGAATCGTACGCGAAGAAAATGCAGAGGTGGGGCAGTTGCGGTCTGACCTCAAATGTCCAAAATGCCACAACAGCGAATTCAAGTGTCTTGGTAAAGGAGATCTGCCTGAGACCTTGGAACTGGCTATTCCGGCGACGACGATCGACTTCGACAGTATCAGGCCGGTAGACCTAGGGTCGAACTAGACTTACGAGTCTCTGCCTAGGCTCAGCTTCTGAGCTTCTGCAGTTGTCTCATTCTCCGAGCGCGTCTCTTGGACATGCGATCAAGCTTCTTCAGCTCACGATCCGATGTTTCCAGTTTGGGTTGGCCCATTGAGTCCAGCTCATTCTGCCAAGGGCGGAGCATGTACTCGCCTACGATTCCGCCTCCCATAGGGTTCGGGAATACGGTGGGATGCTTGCTCCATTTTCTGTAGTTTTTCGACTGGTTTTGGAAGAGGTAGAGAAACAGGCCGTCAAGGCCTACCGTGATCACCAGCAGCGAGAGCCAGTCGAGTCTATAGACTAGACTCACAACGACTGCTGCGAAGAAAGCGATCATCGTCGAGGCCATTATGTCGGAGGCTTTGAAGCCCAAAAGCTCTCTATGCCTCAATCATACATAGTTCTATTTGTGGAGTATAAGCTCGTCGCCCGTGCAGGGCGAGCTTCAGGAATGACAAACTATCCTCCTCTAACCTTCAAAAGTGGCGCGCGAAGACAAAAAGTCTTGGAAAAAGAAGACTTAACAGAATCCTCGCTGTCTCCGGCGACCAATGACTATTGCTGAGCTTTCTCCTGAAAAACTGAGACTCGAGTGTCCGCCCGGCCAAGTGGGATGTGAAACCAGTGCCGAGCTGGGTCCGGTAGAAGGCATCATCGGCCAAGATCGGGCCCTCAAGGCTCTCAAGTTCGGCATTGAGATGAAGGGTAAGGGCTTCAACGTTTATGCTGCCGGTCCACCGATCACGGGAAAGAGGCCTGCGACCAGAAGTTTTCTTGAAGCCATCGCAAAGACGAGGCCTGTCCCGTCCGACTGGGCTTATGTGAACAATTTCCAGAACCAGTACGAGCCGAAGGCGTTGATGTTTCCTCCCGGGAAGGCGCGGGTCTTCCAGAAGGATCTGAAGAATTTCATAGAACAGGCGAAGCGCGCGATCCCTGCAACTCTCCAGAGCGAAGAGTTTGTCTCTCGAACCAACAACACCACGAAGAAGGCTGTAACGGATCGGAACAAGATTCTCAATGATCTGAACAAACGGGCTGAGACTCTCGGATATACGGTCAGGATGACCCAGCTTGGCATCACAATCGTCCCCGTCGTCGCTGGGAAGCCAGTGAGCCAAGAAGACTTCGACTCTCTACCAGCCCGAGTGAAGAAAAAGTACGAACAGACTCGGGACACGATGCGGGCCGCGTTGGACAAGGCGGGGAAAGGAATCAACGATCTTGACATGACGACAGTTGAGGAGTTGAAGAAGCTGAGAGATGATTCAGTCCACTACGCCATCGGCGGTCTCATGAACAGCCTCACGTCCCGCTACCAGGACCTTCCCAAGGTTCTTCAGCATCTGAACGAGGTGCGCGACGATATTCTCGAGAATGCGGAGGTCTTCACGGAAGGAGGCGCGGCGGAAGAGAAGCCTGACGAGGAGCAGCGGAATCCTGTAGAGAGCAAACTCACGGACCACGCGTTTCGAAGATACGATGTCAACGTGATCGTTGACAACTCCGAGTTGAAAGGCGCCCCGGTCATCGCCGAGGACAATCCCACCGCTACTAATCTCCTGGGCAAGATCGAGTACGAGTCCAGGTTCGGAGCTCTCGTCACAGATTTCACCCTGATAAAGGCAGGCTCCCTCCACCGTGCGAATGGTGGCTTCC
>Ga0209761_1000190_pt1 | contig 35280 bp, 34 predicted proteins | sample GraSoi013_1_40cm_4_FD_185818 | JGI IMG/M metagenome (GOLD analysis project Ga0209761, IMG submission 185818) | Grasslands soil microbial communities from the Angelo Coastal Reserve, California, USA - Sample 09_25_2013_1_40cm (SPAdes) (version 2) | ecosystem: Environmental > Terrestrial > Soil >... | reverse complement strand
CGCCCTTGCAGGCTTCTTCATTCCCTTCGTCGTCCCCTACAACGCGATCATCCAATCATTCGTCCTCGCGATCGTCTCAGTTCTGGCTGGCAGTCTATATCCTGCCCTGCGAGCGTCTCGGATGGAGATCACTCGTGCACTGGAGCTCGTGTGACTGGTCCCGCCGAGGCTAAAATAGTCCGGGATAGGCTCTCAATGTGAGAGGCTTGCCTGGTAACGCGCTCCTGTCAGTCTATGACAAGACGGGTCTCGACAGGATCGCCTGGATATTCTCCAAGCTGCAAGTGAAGATGCTCGGATCAGGCGGTACCGCTGAGGAAGTTCGCAAACTTGGCCTCACAGTGGTTGACGTTTCAGAGTATACTGGTGTAAAAGAGATGCCTGGAGGTCTGGTGAAGACGCTGCATCCGAAAATTCATGGAGGAATTCTTGGGGACTGGCGCGATCCAGCACAGCGCGAGTATCTGGAAGCTAACGGGATCGAACCCGTGGATTTTGTAGTGGTTAATCTCTACCCGTTCCAGAGCGTTGTCAAGACAGACCCCAGCAACCTGCGCAAGGCTGTTGACAATATCGACATTGGCGGCGTGACCTTGATCAGGGCCGCAGGGAAGGGCGCTCTCCTGAATCAGAGGGTGGCTCCGGTCACAAACCCTCAGCAGTATGAAGCGGTCGTGAAGGATCTGGAGAAGAAGGGATACGTTGGCAACGAGCTCAGGCAACGACTGGCTCGAGAAGCTTTTGCCCTGACCGCAGAGTATGACCAGTCGATCCGAGACTACCTAGCTGGCCAAGGACAATGAGTAAGCAAGAGATTCGAAAGATCTACAGAACGGCCCAGAAAGAGGATTTTCCGGAATCTCTCAAAATTGTCATGGATGGCAGAACAATCGAGTATTCGAAGGTTCGCTGGACGATTGATGGTCAGGATCGAGGTTTGCGGTACGGAACAAACCCACACCAGAAAGCGGCTTTGTACAAGCCAGCAGGATCGCGGGAGGGCATTGGCAATGTGGAATGGATCAAGTGGGGAAAGGACGGACCCTCGGCAACAAACATCGAGGATGGCAGCCACGGGCTCCGGATAGTCAGATACTTCGATGGACCTGCAGCTGCCGTTATGAAACATCTCAATCCGTCTGGCGTCGCCGTGGGACACAATGGCCAGAGCCTGTCAGGGGTCTACGTTCGAGCGAGAGATGCAGATCCGAGAGCCGCGTTTGGAGGCGTTGTCGCATTCAATCGCCAGGTAGACAAGGCGACTGCAGAGGAATTGTCCTCGACGTTTGTCGAGGTGGTATACGCACCAGACTTCGAACCGTCAGCTCTCACCATCCTAAGCAAAAAGAAGGATATTCGATTGGGAAAGATCCGCAAACTTGCCAATGATCAAACTCACCCTGACATCGTTGTCTTAGATGATGGATCCTTGATATTCGAGGACTCCTACTCGACAAAGATCCAGTCAGAAAACGATCTAAAACAACTATCCGTCGCGACGAGACGCTTGCCAACAGAGGCCGAGTACACGGCCATGCTACATTCTTGGTGGACCGCCTGTGAGGTCCGTTCGAATGCAGTAGTCTTCTGGAAAGACGGAGTATCGCTGGCAATCGGAACCGGCCAACAAGATCGCATCGGCGCCATCGAGGCCTGCATCGAGAAGGCCCATAGGTACGGACACGACCTCAACGGGAGCGTCATGGCTTCCGATGGATTCCTGCCAAAGATGGATAATGTAGAGGCAGTCGCGAAAGAGAGAGTCTCAGCGATTATCCAGCCAGGCGGCTCGGTCGAAGACCCAGAACTCGTCAAAGCCTGCGATGAGCATAGAATAAGCATGGTCCTCACCGGCGAACGCTCCTTCCGACACTTCTGACACTTCCAGACGCGCCTCAGTCGAATCGGCAAGAAAACCCATCCTGAAGAAAACGCTGCTAGAAGTAGGCCAAACCTGTCGTTTGGCTAACAGGTTTGCCGGTAAACCTGTCACATGACCTGTCCGAGCTAAATACGAGATCGAAGGATTGTACGATGTCAAGAACCGTTCTTGTCGGAGAATCTTGATGGACTAGGGGACCAGACGCCGGATATCCGAACTGTAGCTGAAGACGGAAGATACTTTCAGCGACCTCCATGTGTAGAGCGGTGGCTTCGAAACAGGGTCCCACTAACTCGCAAGAAATATCTAGGCTACATGGCTCGATTCCAGCTGCGAACAGGCCTATCACCAGAACAGCTCCTTCAATGGTGCAAAACCGTCGAGTCCTTGGAGGTCCAAGACCTTATCGACAGGACCTCTCTCGGGTTCAAGCCGGCTATTCAGTTTTGTTATCGGGTCGCGATTCGAAGCTTTCTGCGTCACAACGGCTACAACAGTCTGCCTAAGACGGATCTCCAGTACGTCTCGCAGCAATGGCATCGTGGATACCGGCGGGAGGAGATCGAGAGGCTTCTCTCCTGTTTGCGGCAGGAGATTCACAGGCTCTTTGTCGTCATGGCTGCAGAGTCAGGCCTCCGTTCCAATGTCCTGATGGAGCTACGGTACTCTCACATCATGGAGGATCTTGAGAGCGGGACGATTCCATTAGCAGTCCGCTTGGAGCCACGATTCTACGTTGGAAAGAAGGCCGCTGGGTACGCTTTCCTCGGAGATGCTTCTACCCGTCTCATTCGAGAGTGTCTCACTGAGGGTCTCATTGAGAGGAAGCCAGAAGGCAGGCTGATTCCGCGTAGCTACTGGAGCGTCTGGGCGGCCATCAATAGAGCAAGAAGGAAGATTGGTCTGGACCCGAAGATACAGCCCTGTCATGGTTTCAGGAAGTACTTCGAGAATGCTCTCGACATCGCTTCCATCGATCATGAGAAGAAGATGATTGTTGAGGGCCACCTTGCTGGGACGCGCGCCAAACACTATACGGACCGGGACGTGGAAGAACTCCAAGACATCTACCGAAGAGCATACCCGTTCATCAGACTCAACATCGACGAACCAGTTCAGATCGGAACAGAAAACGAGACCTACAACAGGAAATTTGCGGACCTAGAAGCTAGACTCGACAGACAGCGGGTCCTAGAAGCCAAGCTAACAGTCCTCGAAGATGAGATAGAGCAGATTAAGCAGATTCAAAAATGGGTCGAGCAAAGAGACGCGCGCTGATCCTACAACAAACATACTATGTCATTCAATCGTTCTGCGAAGCCGTCTACTGAAGCTCCTTCCGGGCGCTCGCAACAAAGATGTGTGGACTGCCCAAATGGCGCCACAGTTCAAACATTTGAAGCCGACTAACTTGTTGGTTCGATCCTTTGAGGTTTCGACGGTTCTTTTCTCTTCGCCGCACTCCGGGCAAGCCCGGAGGTTTGATGACATGGAGCTTGGTAACGGAGATTTCGCTGTTGGTGTATAGGGTTCGTTACGATTGAGAAAAGGTGACCTCAGAGGCCTGTCGGGCAAGGTCTTGTCGAATACCGCGTCTCTACCCAAATATTCGATTATGTCCTGTTCGATTTTTTTCGTCTCCGGTTTCGCGTAGTCCAATGGGCTCGGACTTGTCAAAATGAGGTAGCCCCCATCGGCTAATTCCTTCTTGCTGTAGCTCGGCACACTCTCGACTTTGTCCTTCGAATACAGATGGACATAGTCGGGTCCAAGGTAGTTTGCCCAAAAGATTCCAGGGAGACCCTTGGTGGGCTGCGGAGAATTGTGGACCTCCGCCTTGATAGTTCGTTCTCCAATCTTAATCGGTGCAATTGCGACTGTCTTATCATCCCAATCCTTCTTGTGTGCGATGTTTCCCTGAAACGGTCTGAAGAGGGCGTACAGCTCCTCTGAAAACTCGAGAAACTTAGAAACATTGTTGGCGGATCCGAAATAATTGTCGGGCAATGCAAATGTTATGAGTACCGGTCTATTTTGAGCCTGGGACAAGTGGAGCAGCGCTTGGAAACCATTCTCTCCAAGTCTCTCTAGTATGAGTTGGCCCGGATGTTTCACCCATTCATGAACTACTTTGTCGCGCGATAAGCGGTCAAACCTTTTCTTAGGTGGGTCCTGATCGCCGTATTTGCTCGGCTGGAACCCGAACTTCGTGAGGGTGTCAAGGAACGCTGTCGCAATTTTCTCGTCACTTGGATTATGGAATGTCCAGAAGTCAAGAGCCACTACGTATTCCCAGAATCGTTCGATGTTCCTCTCACCTATCAAATAGGGAATCGGATAATCCGTACGCCGAATTCGGAAGCATACCGAAATACCGTTGGAGCGATTCTGGTCCCTTCAGCGTACACCAATGCTAGGTCTTTACCTTGCTGGCCGGCTGCCTCTATCATTATCCTGATCTGTCGAGTTGCATAAATGCTTCCTTGTGTGAACTTGGCTTCCCCATAGAATGTGGCTCCAACGTAGTCTGGAATCGCGCGTCCAGCGGTCTCGGTTCCTTGCAAGACGGTTCTTCCTGCACCGATATTTCTTGTGAAGCCGAGGATGTCTGCAGCATCACTCTCAAACGCCAATCCAGCTCCTCTGTTAGCGGCCAGCCTTGCAGCCACGTCAATCTCGGGGGCCGGGTCAGCAAAAGCGTACACTCCAGTAGTGAGAGCAAATCCTAGGTTAGCATAGGTCAAGGCTCCAGCTAACGTCGGAGTGTTGCCTGCGGCGTAGCTTGTACCAACATAAGCTGCCGTCGCGGCAACCGCACCCACTGCTCCTATCACGAGAAGGTCCGTCCCTCCCGTTGCGACAGTTAGAGCGACAAAGCCCGCTAGCATGAGCCCTTGCTGTTCTTCTGGACTGAGGCTATTCCATCCATTCTGTATGTCTGTCCCAGCAGTCGTGAGCCCACTCCAAGCGGTCGTGGCTCCAGAAGAGACCTGGTTGCAGGCCCATGAAAAGACCCAACATCCGTCCATTCCCGAGGGGTCGGTAATCCCGGTGGGCTGGTCAAAGGCGTAGATGTAAGGGTTCAGGCTCTGAGGATTCGACCTAGCGCCCGGATCTGGGTCTTGGCTGATGAATCGCCCTATCGTCGGGTCGTACCAGCGAGCCCCATAGTAGTACAAACCTGTCGTTTGGCTAACAGGTTTGCCTGTGAACTTGTACGTCTCAAAGCCCTTTGGTGTAGTGTTATCCTGGCCGAAAGGCTGATAGTTGTCGCTGAACACGAGATTCTTGTTGCTGTCACTCATTAGACGCGTACTGCCCAGGGCATCGTTGTGATAGTACAGCGTGGCCGCTCCACGGACTCTTCCGATCCTCAACCCAGCAGCGTAGACATAGTCGTTGATCGTTCCATTCGCGTATCGTTCCTGCAGCGTATCGGTTCCAAGATACGCATAGAAGATGGTCGAGCCTTCCATGGACTCGACTCGTCGTCCCATCCCATCGTACGCATAGTAGCTCTGGATGACACCGTTCAGGCTGGTACTGAGGAGATGACCTGGCACGTCCCAGTTGTAGCTCCAACTATTACTGTCAAAGATCTTGGATACAAGATTCCCGTTGAGATCGTAGTGGTAGTGGGTTGTCCATCCTGTAGGAAAATTATTGGCCCACATCAGTTCATTGTTTGTTCGGTTATACACGTACTGGATTCCAGCGGTGGAGTTAGGATTCTGGTAGACTCTGTTTCCAACATTGTCGTACCCGTAGGAGAAGTTGGTAGGGCTGACACTAGCGCCCGTGAGGCGTTGTAAGGAATCATAGCTGTATTGCTCGTTGACTGAAGTGGAATTTATTGTGCCGGTGATACCGCTGACAGTTCCCGTATTGCTGTAGCCGTAGACTAGTGAGAGGGTTGTCTTCTTCCCATTTGCAAGCGTTATATTGCTTGCTCGTGAGAGACTATCATAGCTGTAGTTTCCCAGAAGACCATTGCCGAATGTCATGCCTTTCGTCTGATCGTTCGGATAGTAGCTGAACGTGGCGAGTGTAGTGCTGCCTATGGACACGGTCGTGGTTCTACCGAGAGTGTCGTACGTGTAGTTGACCGTGTGTCCGTCGTGGTAGTTGATGCTGTTGAGATTCTCGCCGCTATACGTGTAGGTGATAGTATAGTTGATGGTTGAGACTCCCCCGCTGGGTGTTGTGGGTCCGAGTCCTGTGGGTCCCTGCTTGCAGATGTTGTAGCAGTCAGGATAGCCGTTCGCGATATACTCGAGTAATAGTCCGTTGCTTGTGAAGGCCGGGGTAATCGCCAGATCGTACATCGTATGCTGTCCACCATAGGTGGCCTTGACGTCTGTAACGTTGACCCAGCTGCCTAGGTTGTAATTGTAGACTCGATCTCCCGGCTGTATCAGCGTGATGGGCTTCTCCACGGCGCCGCCTGGTGTTAGGACCCAGAGTTTCATCTTGGGGTTGGCGTCTGCACGGAAGGGGAGTCCTGCGGTCGTTTGTATAGTCAGGGTGCTGTTCGTAACCACGATGCTCGCTTGTGACACTGTGGCGGTTGTCTGGTATCCCGTGGGTGCATTGTACGCGATTACTTGGGCGCCGACTGGAATGTTCTGTACTGGAATCTGGGTTCCGTTGGCGAGTCTTATCAGTGTGCCGGCGGCGACGCTGCCCCCGTTTCCTCCGCCTCCTCCCGTGTAGGGGGGGCATGGGGTGTACTGGCTGTTTATCCAGTAGCACTCGTTGGTGACTCTGTTCCGGGCGTCGTAGGTGTAGCTGATTGTCGCGTTGGTGCTAGTCAGCTGTAAGAGGTTGCCGGCCTTGTCGTAGGTGTAGAGATCGTTGCTGCCCCAGGGGGGGCCGTGGTAGCCGATGATGGAGATCCTGTTCAGAGAATCGTAGTAGTAGGATGTCTGGACTGCCTTCCGGTCAAGCTTGCTCACCATGTTGCCGTCGTTGTCATAAGCGTACGTCTCGTTTGTCCCATCAGCATATTTCGAAAGTGTCAGTCGGTTGAGACTGTCGTAAGTGTAGGAGGTAGTCTTACCATTCGCATTTGTCACGCTTCTGAGATTTCCAACTTCATCGTAGTGGTAGTTTGTAACTGTTCCTGACTGGCAGTCTTGTGACGCTGCTTCTATCACAGAGACGATGCGGCCCAGACGATCGTAAACGTTGCACCGATAATTTCCACCTTCATCTGTAACGCGAAGCCATGAGCCCGTATCATTATAGTATTGACTGACGAAGTATCCGGTAGGCTCCCCGATTACAAGCTGTCGGCCTAGCACATCGTAAGTGTAGCTGTAGCTGTTCGTCAGAGGGTCAGTATGAGCGGCAGGTTTGTCCAGCCAGTTGTACGCATAGCTGTCCGTCGAATAGACATTTCCGCCTGCGTATCTCTTTGTCGCAACCAGTCGTCCGAGCCCATCATAGATTTGCTGCGTCTTCCAGCCATTCTCGTTCGTGACGTTTACGTAGTTGGCAGAGTCGTTGTAGGTGAAGTTGACGTAGCCTAGGCTGAGAGGATACACCACTCTGGTGACTCGACCCAGGACATCGTACTTGTAGGTGGTGTTTGAACCGTTGGGGTCCGCTTGGGACAGTTTGTTGCCAGTGTAGACGTCGTAGTTGTACAGTCTTGTAGTCTGAACGTTCCCCGGGATTACCCGTTGAGTGACGTTTGTTAGATAGGCGTTCTGGTATCTTGAGGAGTACGTGAAGTAGGTTCGGTTTCCCTCCGTATTGGTGACGGACGATGGGTTGCCGAACTGGTCATACGTGTAAGAGATGGCAGGCCACTGAGTGCCGCTGGACGTGTCATAGCGCTGCTTGATTGAGAGAAGTCCGCCCCAGGAGGAGTAGTTGCAGTAAGTCTCAATGGGCAGCGTGCCAGTCCCATTCTGGTACTCAACCGCCCCAGCCAAAGCTCGGTGAATACTGGGTCCTGGGCTACCATTCAAGAAAGCGTTGGAGAAGTTGGTCCCCGTGGAGACCATTACGTTGGCTAGATCGCCCGTTTGTCCATTGTTGAAGGATTCGCCTTTTATGTTCCAGTTCAACTCGACCCATGTGGCGTTATACGGAGGATTGATGAGAGAGTTGATAGTTGAAGCGAGATCCGCCGAATACGAACCCGCCTGGCTTGTGCCCATGCCAGGCCGAGCCAGTGGACTGATTTCGAGACTTACATGGTTTGTTTGGAGAGAGAAGATGAGGTTAGGCACTGTAGAGTTTGCAACGTCAGAGCCGGCCTTCCAGTTGAAGGCTACATTCCAGTGAGAATAGCTACCAGCTATGGGAAGCTGGGGACTGTAAAAATTGAAGCCTAGAGTCCCGATAACATGAAAGTGCAACCAGCCATTTGTCGCATTCATGGTCTGAACAGGATTTTGAGCTGGACATGGAAGGCAGAAGGATCTCATTGTCCATCCCGCGTTGTCCGTCGCCTGACCATTACGGTCACTAAAGGTATCAGCGAAGTAGTAGAAGCCTAGAGGAAGCTTATCGTTGTAGAATGCGCCAAAGCTGTCATGATACACGTTTGTAGTGGGATTTATTATTGTATGGCTGTAGATGCGATTACCCCAGAGGTCGTAGCGATAAGTGTTGGTGTAGCTTCCAATCTTAGGTGGCGAGCCCCCGTCGGTCACCAAAAATGTCTCCGTGATAACTTCTCCACGACCGTCGAAAAGGCGTTGGACACCGCTCACGAGTGAATGGTTGGCGTCTGATACATTCCGCACCATGCCTGCGTACGAGAAAGCATAGTCCGTATAGCCAGTCAAGCTGGTCCCATTGTAGGTCTTGACCTCAGATGATGTTACTTCGTCGCCGGTACCCTGGGTATAACTATAGTCGAAACGGCGTATCTGGGATACTGTTGAGGCAAGGACGGTCTGGTGGGAGACCCTCCAGGAGTAGACAAGGTCTTCTGTTCCGAGCCTGAAGGGAGCAAAAGTAAAGTTCGTATACCAGCCAGTAGGGTATGTGACTCTGGTCAGAAGCCAGGGGCCTGCCTGGTAGAGATAGCTAGTAATTCTCCCGGCAGGATCGGTGACGGAGACGAGATTTTGCCCAGAGTAGTTGTAGAGAACCGTTCTTACAAGGCTACTGCTATGGCAACCCGAGTACTCGCCAATGCTCTGGAGTAGCCCGTTCGAATAGCTGAAGTTGAATCCCCTGCCCAGGGTATCTAACACACAACCAATCTGATTGCTGACATTGTAGTAAAGTTGGATCCGATTACCCGTGGAATCCGTGATGCTTGTGAGCCTGTAGTTGTTTGGATCGAATCTGTAGGTGATTGCAGAAGTAGTATTAAGAAATATTCCGCCAGCGTTCCTCGTAGCGAGAAAGCTTTCTCCCTGATGGTTTTCAAAGGTTCCTGAGCCGCCATTCCAGAAGCTCGCTGGTATCCGGTATCCCTCGCCATTCCACAGATGGATATAGAGAGGACTGGAGTAATTTAGCCAAGGAAAGTTGAGCTGCCAACCATTGCCTAGTGGGGCCCATGGATAGCTCTCGTAATTGTACGGGTTTCCCTTCCAGAGGCTGTAAGGCTCAACATAATTCCTTGTAATTTCAAGGCTGAGGCCGCGACCGGGAACGCTGAGATCTGTCTGGCTAAGAGTCAGCATGCCGTTACTGGGCGACACGGACTCGCCGAGATTAGCAAAATACTCTCCGAAAGGAACTATGCCATTGCCGTCCCAAGGGTCAGTGGGGGAGGCAAATGGGGACCATGCTGACATGATGGGGATGCCCGCGTATTCCACCGAGTATGCAGACGGGTTCGTCTCAGTCCATACCAGTGATATACGACCTGAAGCGGTCCCGCTGGCTGCGGAGTAGCTGGAGCCGAGATATTGAGGATTATTCGTCCTACCGGTTACGGGAAGGGTTTGGGTCGTCCATGACTGGCCCGACCGCTTCACCCTCATTGTTATCGCGGAGCCTTGCAGGGCGAAAGCGTACACGTCATTGTTAGAGTAGTCCACAGAGATAGTTGGGTCCGACGCCTGACCCGTGAACAGATCAGTCGAACCGGTCCAAGAGCCTGATACAGGACGATACTGGTAGGTCACCGTCCCGGAGGAGGCCCGGTAGACGACGTGGGTACCATAGTCTCCGTCTGCAACAGCTGAGAACTCGGGGCTGCCTAGCCCTCCTGGAGGGCTGGTACTCGCTCCAAGATTGTAGATGTTTCCAGGGATGGTCTCTACGGAACCCGTTGCGTTGAGATAAGATTCCAACTGGACCCAGCTGTTGCTTACACTGTAAGGCGCGCTACTACCGTACGTATGAGTCGGCTGTTGGTATAAGACTCGAAATCCGCCTTGAGAATCTGAGGGGAGGATTATGGACCTCGCAATATCGTTCTGGTCGAACCTGTAGCAGTATCCTTCCTGCCCACTGGGTAGGGGTGCGTTATTGTCATTGAATATCTCTTTGTTTTTCCAATACCCTGTACCGTTGACATAGGAGACCTTGAGGGCGCTGTAGGAGTAGGTAGTCGAGCCACCCTGCGGGCATGTGTCAGTGTCGTTCGAAGGGTAATAGTTGTACCACAAGTTGTAAGAAAACAATGGCCGGCCCGTAGGAGCGACATAGACGGAAACATCTCTTATTCCAGCTCCGAGCGAGTAGCAGTTCGGTAGACAGAAAACGATTTCTCGGCCCGCAGCTTGAAGTGAACTCCAGGAAATATTGGAGCCAGATATCGTCCCGATCAAGTAGCTAACAGATAACGATAGGTATAGGAACTGTTTAACGTCCCCTGGGTATGAGCTGACAGTTGCCTGTCCCCCTTTCGCAACAATTACATTCTGGCCGAAAACGGAGATGTCCGAATCATTATTGAAAGTGCCGGGTACGCACGATTGATATCCACTACAACCACATCCAAGGATGTCGCATCCCTGATTCCAGCTCTTCCCATCGGAAGAGTATCGATAGGTCAACCCCGACCCATCATCGTAGAAGACCCAATAGTAACCCCCGATCGGATCGTAGAAGACCCTTCGCTGAGAAGTAGATGTCGCCCAATAGAAACTACTGCTTCCCACAAGGTAAGGATCGACCTCAACCGGAACACCGGGTGCCAATCCTCCGAGGTTTACAGAAAGAATAAACTGGTCGTGAAAGATGCTTGAGGTCACATCAAATCCTCTGGGAATATCTGCCCAAGAAAAGGTAAAGTTTGAGCCAGCGTAATTTACTCGCAACCTCTTCAACGGCTCGTTCAGCTGGCGATTGCTCGTGACATTTCGCCACTCATAGACAAGGCGATAAAAACCCGCACTTCTACTGTCAAACTGCAGATCCCATTTCAAAGAACCGTCAGGCATCACCTTGTAGAATATCCTCAATTCTCCAGATTGTGCCGGAGACCCTACCTGCATTGTTCTGATCACGTATGTATCATTAGCATTAGCTCCGAGCACCGTAAAATTGGTCAGCCTTGGCTCTAGAGGAATCCAGGAGCCAGCCGTTTGAGCTTCCACACGCCAAGTAGACCAAGAACTGAGAATCTCATGGTTTCGATTCAGTAGCTCATCATGCGGAGCGCTGCCACCTAGCAGCCTTAACACCAAGCCCCGAGTTTCTAGAGTAAGGTTGCTGGGTGACGATTGTAGGACCGTTGCTGCAGCGCTTGAGGCGGCGACGGTAGAAAGCACGTTCCCCGGAAGGGAAAGGCTAGTTACGGGATTAGATCCAACCTTCAGAGGACCTTGTGATTGGCCTCCTAGGCCGAGTGTACCTCGAATCGGATTGATCTGGCCTGAAGCGGAAGTGTTTCCTGCAATTGCGGGAAGTCCGGGCACGATGCTTAGGAGTGTTAGGAGAGTGAATAAGAGTCCCTTTGAAACCCTTGATGCTACTCTGGCTCTACGGCCCGGAAGGGCCAACCGTACGCGTTTTTCTCGGCAGATCACAACAAGATCTCGCTAACCTTGAGGAACATGATGACGAACAAAGCCAGCTAACGGGTTAGCCAGCCGCTGAATATTTAACGATATTTGCGTCGAGAGTGTCGGGCAAGTGTGAGACAGGCGATGCGGTCATTAAGATGTGTTGGCTAACATGTTTGTTGGTGAACCGGCAGGTATCGGTTCCTGACGCTGAGTTGTCCTGTCCATACGCCTGGTATCTGTCAGTGAAGACGACCGACCTGGTGGACGATATTACTGGTCGCGTGCTTCCTAGCGCAACGATATGGTAGTAGACTGTTGTCGGGGTGTTTTCAGAATTCCCTGTCACCCGGGCTGTCCAGAGACCCGCAGCATAGACATTATCGGGTCCGAAAAGGCGACGTTATGTCTAGGCTATCTTTGTTCCTGAGACAAGGAAGAGGCTTGCTGCGTAAAGGCTTGGATCATTCCGAAGCTTCTTGTCGTCGGACAATAGCATTTTCGTCTTTGCCATGGTTTGCCGATTGTACGCGTTGATTCTAGCGTCTGTCATTCCTCCTGCGATCAAGTATTTCCTATCGATCTTGGATCTCGCCTCGAGCATTGAGAGATCAAACCTCAATTGTTGTCTGAGATCGGCCAGTCTTCTTCTAGGGTCCGTGTACAGCCAGCCGTCCGCCTGGATTTCTGCTTTGATACCGGTGAGACCAGCTGCCTGGAAGATTCCTGGTAGTCTATCGCCGATTCTGATATGTTTTCCCTCAAGCTTTCTGATCCCGTCAAACAAGGCATCCTGCACTTGGTCGAAGAGTTCACTGTAGCTCTCGTCGTTCGGGTCGAAGAACACGCTCATCCTTCCACTCTCTAGAGCAGCAACCGATCCATGATTCTTTGTAACGCGCACCATCTCCTTTACCGCCTTCAAGGGATCAGTTAGATGGATCAGTAGACTGCGGCAACAAGTAAGGTCTGCATACTCGTCGTCGAGGGGAATCTTGTACGCGTCTCCAACCCTGTAGGATATCATCTTCGAGAGGCGGTTGTGGTTGGTGTCGGCGACGGCAGCAGCAATACCATCAGCATTAGAATCGATTCCAATAACCTCGCTCCTCCCTTTCGAGAGTGTAGCTAAGCGTCGTGTGAAATCTCCCGTTCCACATCCCACGTCCACCATCGTCATTCCCGGTCTCAAACCGAGAAATGTCGTGTAGAGCTGGTCAAGCCAGGGCTTCGTTTCGTTGAAACGCCGCAGTATCTCCCGACTCTTGCGGAGATATTTCACTCGAAACGAATACTTTGACAGCGTAACCTTCGAGTCTCTACCGCGAGACTTGGCACGGACGGTTGTGGCCTTTGCGACCGACAAGCCGAGATCTTCTTCTCAGTCCCTACAAACCACAACGTCCACTGATAAATCATGCATGTGAGAACTTCTGCATTCCATGTGCGTCGACTTCAGGACCGAAGCCCTTGCCCAGAATGAAACCATGCCGGCCCTCGCCGGCGAGGTCAATAGTAGAGTATCGACGTTCTCGAGCCGGAATGCGAACTCGATGAGACTCTCTTGCCAGCGCGCAAACACAAAGTTTCGAGACTCACTATTGGTGGGTCAAAGCCTTCTACTTGGGAGCCAATCCTCAGGCGCGGGTCCTGATAGTCCCCTGCAAAACGCCCCGAAATCCCCTTAGAACCAAGGAACTGTCCTCGATCACGCTAATCCTCTCTACCCTGCAATCATAGCCCAGCTATCAACTGTAGCATTTCCCTGCTAAGACTCGCCGTGCCCGGAAATCTAGAGTACTTTTGAAACCGCATGCTCCTCGCGTGACAGATCCCGGCCGAACCTATGTCCGATTTCAAGCAGACACGGAGGGTGCGCTAAGAATCCGTAGACTCTCCATTTTTTCAGCGAGACGAACGCAGAACAAGCCCTGATCACAAATCTGGGCGGTCGATCTGACATCGCAGCATTCTCACTCTGATCCCTGCGCTTAAATCAAGATATCCAAAACACCCGACTCGCCCATTCTACGCGACAAGCCGGAGTTTAAGCCCAGATCGGGTTCAACTGGCCGGACCCCCCTCCTGAAATTCTGAAAAGCAGTTGCTCCTCGCGACACAAAAGTGCCTTCTTGGGAAGAGATGGAGGCTGCGGCCCCCTACAGTCTTCATCGTAATAACTCCCCCCGCTAGACAGCTGACAGGCTACGCCTCTTCTTCCCATGGTTCCGGAGTAGTTTCACGTTTCATGCGCCGGGAACGTTGATATAGCTACTATCGCAGTCGCGCGATTGAGAAGCATGCAAGCTCAAGCCTCGATGCAGAAGGGCGAGTTACTCTACGAGCTACACGCCAAGAACGTAAGCACCACCATCAAAGACATCAGCCCCAACGGGATTCAGCTAGAGATGAACGACCGGGGAGAGTTCAGCGGTAAACTCCACGGCAACCACATCGACACGGTCACTGTCAACCAGAAGACCGACGGCACCAACGAATGGCAACTCAAGTCGATCATGAACACCAAGGACGGAGACATGGTAGTAGTCTGGGGAAGCGGAAAAGGCCGCATGAGCGGTCCTACGACAGGCAGCTGGGAAGGCGAACTACACTTCATGACACAATCACCTAAACTATCTTGGCTCAACAACTCCACCGGCTGGGCCGAAGGCCAGGGCAACATGGCCACCGGCGAAAGCCACGGCAAGATCTACGCCAAGAAGTAACAGACCCGAAGAGCCTAGCTCCAAACTTCTCCTTTTTTATCTAACCGACTGCGTAGCATCCATTCTTCGCAGTCACAGGACAAATATCTCCGATCACGCAAGCGCTGAAGAGTGAGACTGAGGTTTGGCGTTCGGAGAGACAGCCCTCCTACCTACCGAACCTATGGTCGAATGGCTTGTTTTCCGATCTGCTGAAATGAGTATCCCTAGTTTCCGCTATTGTTGGGCCAGTGGAGCCTGTTCTTCTGCCCCTGGATGCTGGCCCTGGGAGAACATGGCCATAGCCTGCTCTTGCTTCTCCTTCATCTCCGCCTTGGTCATCGGGATACGCTGTGACAGGGACCAGTTGTGGCCGAACGGGTCTTTCAACTTCCCGTAGCGCTCGCCCCAGAACTGGTTGTCCAAGGGCATGCTGACTTTTGCTCCAGCGTCAACAGCTTGCTGCCAGAGCTTGTCAACATTCTTCGTGTAGACGTGCATCGTCGTTGTCGTGTTTCCCAGAACACTCGGTGCCTGCGTGTCCGCCCCAGGAAAGACGTCGCTCAGCATTATTATCGAATCGCCGATTCGAATTCTGGCATGCATGATCTTACCGCCCGGCACGGTTTCTCTGTCAAGCTCCTTGGCGCCGAACGCTTTCTTGTACCATTCAAGTGCTTCGGCCGCCCGATCAAGCGATAGATAGGGGGTTACTGTCCCGAAGCCTTTCGGAATCGGATCCATTTTCGCTTTCTTAGGTTTCGACTTCTTAGCCTTCTTGGATTTCTTAGGCATGGTAACTCTCGGCACTCGCCCGCGCAGGCATCACCATAAAAGAAGTTCGGTCAATAGAAGCCGAAAATAGGCTCAATTCAGCCCATACGACGATTTGAACCGGTTCTCGCACGAGGCGAGTCTGAGATAACAGTGGTCTGCTTGCGACAGGACGTATGTGGTCGCTGATCAGCGACTGGTAGGGCACAGGCTAGTGTCGCCCGCATGAACGGCTTTGCCCAATTTTTGGCCGACCCGAAGCATTCCCCAGAAATCCGCAGGCATAAACGGTCCGTATCCTGGTATAGCCGGGTTGAAGATGCGAAGCTACGCTTAATGGGACGATCACAGAAATCTCTCACAGTTCGCCAATGAGTAGGCCTCTGGACAACCCGTTTGCTGAGCCAGACCCGGACTCTGAATCCGCCGACTCCCCAGAAGCTACGGGCTTGCCGGAGGCGATGCTGCCGGAGATTCTCAGAGGTCGAATGTTCTGCGTCACACACGGCAGACAGTGTTATCGAGGCGGCCGGACGTTTGGCGGCGAGATTGTCTGGATATGCCCCGATGAGCGACACTCGAAACCGTTGGCGGGCTGAGTCTCACTCTTCAAAGCTCGGGTGCCGTCTAGTCTGTCACCGTGAACGTAAACTGGTTGTCTCTGGCAGTCGTCACCGTGACCGTGTAGGTCTGGCCGGGTTGGAACTGTAGGAATAGTCCGGCTATTCCGCTGTATATGCAGCCAGGGCAGCTAGAGCCGATCAGAATATTCGCTGAGCCGACTCCGTTGACTTCGATGGTGGGTCCGGTCCAGCTTGTGAGACTCCACGCGTTTCCCGAGGAGTCTCGTATGACGTAGGACGGCAGTGTGATTGTTCCGTTGCCCGTGTTCTGGAGGAAGAGTGTGAGGCTCGTGCTGTTATTGAAATGATAGCTGTTGAGAACCAGTGATTCGAGGATGACCGAGACCGGGTCTACTACTTGGAGGAGGATCGTTGTCGAGTGAGAGCGGGAGCCATCTGAGCCGGTTACCATTATGCTGTAGTTTCCGTCAGTCGTGTTGGTGCTGGTGGTTATCTCAAGAGTGCTGCTAGCGGCACCGGCTGGAACTATCATTAGCGGGTTTTGTCCGCCGGTCACGGTTATGTAGCCGAAGGGTGCGGTGAGTGTTAGACTGACGTTTCCGGTGTAGCCATTCATGCTTGTTACGGTGATTGTTGTTGTGTTGGTGGCTCCGTTTGTAGTGGTGATGCTGTTGGGCATGCTTGTTATTGTGAAGTCTTGGCTGGAGGCTACTTGAACGGTGAGCATGGACGAGGAGTAGCTGGTCTTTCCGTGGCTGCTAGAGACTCCGATGACCACGACGGTGTAGCTTCCGGGCGTGTCGGGGGCTGTGACGGACAGTGTTGATTTTGCGATGCTGTTGCTGGGGACGCTTACGCTTGTTGGGCTGATCGACGCCGTGAATGTTGTGCTGGGGAAGTATAGTGAGAGTGTGACGGTTCCCGAGAAGCTGTTGATGCTTGTGACTGTGATTGCGGAGGTTGATGATGCCGCTTGGACGGTCCACATCGTGGAGGGATTCAACATGATGAGGAATGATCCGGGGTCCTTGTTGGCCGAGTTCGCGTAGGAGTTGGCTAACACGCCGCCGGTTACGGTTCCTCCCGCGGCTGTTAGTATCATGAGGAGGGTCTTGAGATGGATGAGACTGGTGTATACCATGGTTCCCGCATTCTCCTACAGGCTGCTAGGCTGACTGCGGGCTTACGGGTCATGTAACTGCTCAATGGTTGGAGCCGGCGCAGTGTGGCCGGTTGGCATTGGTCTCCATGTGCCGCACTGGCCGGATCGACGGATACGGACGATAATCGTAGAAATGGGTCTAGACGGTCCGCTAAAGATAGTATCGGTACGTCCCTTTCAGCAAATGGGCGTTGCGCAGATTGTGAAGAGTTTCTGGAGTATTCAGATGCCCCCGGGGGGGTCGAGAAAAGATGGCAGAAAAAGAATGGTTAGCAAGAAAAGAAAAGATTGCAAAGAAGAGCAAGATTTCTTGGATCCTCTGGATTCGCCGGTTCTGTGACGCGAAGACAGATGCTATACCTTTTTTTCAGGATTTTAGCAGGTTCAGCTCAATTCTCGGCCTCGGGCTAGATATCGGGTCCTTGTAGAACCTAGCATCTGTTTGATGGTTTGAAGCCACAGAAATCTCCTAGGCCGTTTCTAAGGGGTTTTCAAGGGGGCTAACAGGCACCTACTTGTCGGGATTACTCTCTAACACATCTCCTTCGGGACACCACTAGCGGGTCCCATGCAGAGCTTAGAATAACGAATCTTCTCCCAGCAATGCCGGGAACCCACCTATCACGAGATCCGATACCGGTCCGACAACACGTTTGTCGGTAAAGTACTGGTCTGTCAGGATTGTGGAGAGAAAATTCTCCAGCTGTTAGGGTCAGGGACGTAGTGCCAGGAATGTTGAACCGGATAGCAGACACGTGGCTACTGGACCTGCGAGAGCCTCGAGAAGAGAGCCGCCACAGACCCGTTGGGACCATCGAAGCAGAAGGGTCCCTCCCGAACGGAGTGTCATACACAAGCCCGGGATCCCGCGATTTCCTGAATGTGGAAAACCCGCCGATCCTCGGGAGCAGACTAATCACACAGAAAATGTAGTGACCTCTTCCTCGGGCCTACTCCTGCAAACGCGAGATAGGCAGCGGCTGGGATTCCAAGGCACCCGAGACCAAGGACCGGTACGGAGGAGCGTTTGAGCTTCCGCCGGCCCTCGTGATCGATGGAGACGCCGCCTGCATACCCCGCGTCATGGGGATCTGCATGGACCAGTACAACGAGGTCACTCTCAGCATCCAAATAGACATCGTCTAAACGCTAATCCACAATTGATTGAAGAGTAACTTACGCGAATCGTACAGTTTTCAGAACACTCGGTTCTAATCCGTGGCATTAAGAGCCGCGTTAGCAATATTGGTGATGAGCAGTGTTTGTTTTTGGCGGGTGAAGGGTCCCGTTGGCGGGTTTTCGTCTACGCCGTGGTCCCAGCTCTTGCGCTTCTCGCAGCATGGCTATCCGGCTTCATCGAAACATCCTCCTTGGAGTACGGTTTTCCTCTTCCTTGGAAAACCCTAGTCCTAGGAACGGAGGGGTGTCCCCGAGGCCCGTTGTTGATCGCCTGTATGGTTCGCCTGTGGCCACAGTATGACTGGCCCTTCTTCGTTCTTGACACTGCGTTCTACTTGACCTTGAGCTACGCATTGGTTGTCGCAGGTCGTAGAACCATAGCGAAATCAGTTTCTTGGAGGACCCTACATCTTCCAATCCGGGGCTGAATGGGAAGTGTCTGATCACAGCTCGTTCTCCTTGGAATCTCGCTAAGTGCGCTCCACACCTTTTACTGGCGGCTCGAGCTCAGGTACAGGATCTATGGAAGGAAGTGAGAGAAAATCGCACATTTCGTAGTGATTGAGGAGCAGGGTCCGCAATGGGACGACAAATGCTCGATGCGAGATCAGAAAGGTTGGACTGAACATGCCGTGTTCATGGATGCCCTCGTCAACGAGCGCTTTGTCGTATTGGGCGGTCCCCTAGGAAACTACTCCAAACATAGGGCGTTGCTGATCATCAGTGCGGCCAACGAACAAGTCCTCCGCACGCGGCTCGGCGAAGATCCTTGGATGCGCACTGGAGTGCTCCGCACCATCGAAATCTATCCTTGGGAGATTCTCCTCGGGAAGCTACCGTGAGTCGGCAAACTGGCGGTGTTCTCCCCTGTCCACGATAATAGGCAGAGAGCGGCAATCTTTTAGTGTGTCAAACATCATGACTGACTGTCGTTAGAGTCTTGTCGTTCGATCACTCCTCACTGCCACGAGATTATCCCCGCCATTATCTTCCCGCAAAGGTGGACCTCGCTGATACTGTCCAGTTGAAAAGTCTCTTTGACCAGCTCGAGGAGAAACCCACCAGGTCGCGGGGCGAGCTTGAGAAATGGCTCGAACACGAGTCTGAACTCCTCTCTGCAGTCACCGAGGAGCAGTATCTACGCTATATTCGAATGACGTGTCAGACTGACGATCCCGTCCGGGAGAAGGCTCACCTCGACTTCATCGAGCACGTGGAGCCTGAAGTGAAGCTGCGATCCTTCCAGCTTGACCGGAAATACCTGGCGTCGCCTGGCCGGAAGGAGTTGGAGCCGGACCGGTTTTCTGTTCTCGACCGTCGAAAGGAGAATGGCGTCTCAATCTTTCGCGAAGAGAACGTCGTTTTGGAGAAGGAGGACGCGAAGCTTGGCCAGAAGTATCAGAAGATCACCGGAGCAATGAGCGTCTTCTACAACGGTGAGGAGCGGACGATGCAACAGATGAACAAGTTCCTGGAAGAACCGGACCGAGCGGTCCGAGAGAAAACCTGGCTCCTCTCTGAAGAGCGGCGTTTCAAAGACCACCAAGCCCTGAACCAGATCTACGATGAGTTGTTAGAAACCCGGGCTAGGATCTCCAAGAACGCCGGCTTCGACAACTATCGGGATTACATGTTTCGAAAACTCTACCGGTTCGACTATACGCCCGAGGATTGCGTCCGGTTTCACGAAGCCGTCGAAAAACACATCGTCCCGCTCGCGCGAGAACTAGACGAAGAGAGGAAACGAAAACTCGGGGTCGAAGTTCTTCGTCCTTGGGATATGCAAGTGGACCCTGACAGTCTACCTCCATTACGACCGTTCAAGGACAGCCATGACCTTCTGGAAAAGTCGGCAACTGTCTTTGACAAGCTACATCAGGAGCTCGGGAAGAACTTCCGCCGCATGACCCGGCTCAATCTGTTAGACTTGGACAGCAGGAAGGGAAAGGCGCCCGGAGGCTACAACTATGAGCTGACGGAGGTCCGGTTGCCGTTCATCTTCATGAACAGCGTCGGCCGAGAGGGCGACATGCGAACACTACTCCACGAATCAGGCCACGCATTCCACGTATTCGCAACCAGAGACCGCAACCTCCACTTCCAGCTACGAGGCGAAAACATTCCTTCAGAGTTCGCCGAGGTCGCGTCGCAGGCGATGGAGCTTCTCGCGGGAGAGCACTTGGAAGGCGTCTTCTACAACCATGCAGACGCTGTCCGCTCGAAACGCGAGCATTTGACAAGCCTGGTAAGACTGCTACCTTGGGTCGCGACTATCGACGCGTTTCAGCACTGGGTCTACACACACCCTGGACATTCAGTCGCCGACCGGGAAAACTACTGGGTCAAGCTGAAGGAACGCTTCGGCGGAGGCGACAGCTGGGAAGACTATGAGCAATACTGGAGGTCCCGGTGGCAGCGACAGCTACACCTGTACCTCTACCCTTTCTACTACATTGAATACGGTATCTCGCTGCTCGGAGCGTTTGGTGTCTGGTACAATTTCAGGAAAGATGCCGCAAAGGGTGTCAAAGCATACCTGGACGCTCTGAGCTTGGGAGGGTCCAAGCCGTTGCCGATGCTTTTCCAAGCAGCCGGTGTTCCATTCGATTTCGGTCCTAAAACCATTGAGCCCTATGCCCGCGAACTCCGCAAGATACTAATCCCGAACTAGGCACCCCCACATCGAGAAACGATCCTCACTTCGTCCCCTCCATCTCACTCTTCATCCTAGCTAGCAGCTCAACGGCTTGGGAGGCATACTGTCCAATCCACCTGTCGAAGATCTTCTTTATCGGAACAGCGTTGAGGTAGTTCCACCGCAGTCTCCCTTCTCTCTTGACGATAATTAGGTCAGCCTTCTCAAGCACCCGGAGATGCTGCATGACCGTGCAACGGTCAAGGCCTTTGAAGCGCGCGCACAATTCTCCCGTCGTCCGGGGCTGCTCTTTCAGCAGATCCAACATGTCGCGTCTTCGATGATCCGCTAGTGCCTTGAATACAAGCTCCTGTCCGGCGTCTTTCCTCATTGCTGATATGTTATAAAACTATAACATATAAATACGCCCCTGTCCTGCCGACTCGGCAGGTAGCTAGGCAATCATGAAATTCAGGTTCCAGGTTCATACCAAGATTGGAAAGCCGATAGGCGAGGTATTCGACGGTGTACGCAACCCGGCCAAGTTGAGCAAATACTTCACGACTGGCGGAGCGAGCGGACCTCTGAAAGAGGGAGCGACTGTAAACTGGAGTTTCAAAGAGCCTGCTGTCGCCCCGTTCCCTGTCCATGTGATGAAGGTCGTTGAAAACAAACTCATAGTCTTCGAATGGGAAGCTATGGAAGATCTCAAGACGCGAGTGGAGATGGTCTTCGAATCCTTGGGACCATCGTCAACTCTTGTCAAGATCTCCGAGGGCGTCTGGCGAGAGAACCAGAAAGATCTCGAAAATTCGTACGGAAACTGCGAAGGATGGACGGAGATGCTGTGCTGCTTGAAGGCATATCTCGAACACGGAATCAACCTTAGAGAAGGAGCCTACTAAGCAACACCGACCTATGGAACTATGGACGGAGGCCGTCCAGTCCGTCTCTGTCAAGCGGCGATGGAGAGCGGTTTGCTGGTCCACCACTGGGCCTTCTTCATTTAAACGGATTCCTAGGAGAATGGTCAAGATCACGGGACGCTTGGAGGAGGGCATTGGAGGTGAGAGATGAAAAATGTCCCAGCAAGAAATGCAACCGGCAACCTCGCGGAGATTCTCACTACGTTCAATGCTACTCCTAGTGCTGCTAGTGGGCTTCGGCGCAGGTGCCACCGCCTACGTTCTCGGCTCCGCCTTTGCAACCACCAACGGCTCTGCGACAATCGGAACGTCTCAACAGAGCACCGCCACTACAGCGGGCACGACTACCACGGCTCATAATTGCACCCTGACCTCAAGCTAGAGCACAAGTGCTGGACTTCTTCAAACTCCCCTTTTTCCTTGAGCCTGAAAGATCATGCTTCAAGTCTGCCAAATTATTTCTTCCAGACCTCGCCGCCTGTATAGGGGTCGAGAAAGTTCAGCTGCATGTCCAGGACCTGCTGGTAGACTCTTCCCGCGTCGGTCCGGCCGTAATATGTGACCCTCCCATCCATCGTCGCCGTCACGAGAGTCGTTCGCGTCAGTATCCCGGCGGGTCCCAGTAGCCGGTCGAAGGCCCTATCGTCGCCGCCGAACGGTCCATTGAGCAGCGTGCTCTTTGGACACTTGTCGGCAAAGACCTCTATCATCTTCATGACTGTCAGTCTCTTCTCTGCCTCCTTCCTGGAGTCTGGGGATAGCGGCAACGGCTATCGGCCGAGTTTTTCCGCTAGAGCTTGGAGTCTGGCGTATCTCTCGCGTAGTTTTAGTAGGTTGTAGATGGAGACTACCGAGAGGGCGAATAGGACGAAGGTCAGTGCGGCCTCGAACAGATTTTGGACAAGACCTGGCCCCGGTCCCATTCTGAACGGGATTAGCCCTTCGAGGATTATCCTGACAAGCGAGGCCACCGCAAGAAAGAGGGCGAAGACTGCAATCAGAGCTTGTGTCGTGATAACACTCAGGATGTCCGAGGCCATTCGTTGAGTGTCCGCCCTAAGCGCGGCGAGCAGTTCCTTCAGGAGTGGATCTTCAACAGAAGACATGGGTTATGCTCTGTCTCCCTACGAAGGGACCATCTTCGGTCGTGGGTTTTTGAGGATTTAAGCAGATTCCTAGGAGAATAGCCATCTCCACCCGGCCTAGTCCGTACTGTCGAGAAAAATGTCTCAGACAGAAACTCAACCAACAGTCAAACGAGGAATTGCAACGCGCTCTGTCGTACTGCTCCTAGTGATAGTCGGTCTTGGCGCAGGCGCCGCAGCATACGCCTTCGCCACCACTTCGGCACTGACCCCAAATCAATCGCAGAACAATCTCACAACATACAATGGACAGTGGCTCGGCTGGAGGGGACCCGGGCCACTAGTCTGGCATGACCGCAACGGGACCTTCACGTCCTTCAGAGCCGCGAGCACCATCGCCAATGTCAGCGTCACTAGCTTCAGTGTCGTCGACAGCAGCCACCTATCTCTGACCCTCTCCTACACAGGCACAGGAAGCACACCCGCGGCGACGATAGTCGTTGTTGCGCCAGGACTCAGCGGAAGCAACACGGTCTCGGCGGGATGGACCAGCCCAGCAACGGTCAGCGTAAGCCTCGTTGGCTCTGGCAGCCTCTCGTCCAGTACGACGTGCGTACGAGTGCTGATAGTGCCTCTCACGGGAGCCTAGAGAACTCTTGGTCCCCGTCGAAAACTCCCATCTTTTCTTCATAGATCTTCGCGATCCATCCTACAGGCTCAACGGTCCAAGTCATCACGACGAGTAAGCCTGGGCGGAGGCCTGGCTGAACTTCGGACCTAGGCTGGGAAGCTGGACACGAAGCTATTCATGCACTGTCTTGACCCTGCTCCAACCGGGTCCTTCATGCTTCAATCCTGGTATGCCGAAGCTCCATGAGACCTTCGGAGCAATACGAAGATACTTCCCTGAACCAAATTGTCCCTTGTGATCGGTGACCTCTGCAGTACCGTAGACCTTGATCGCCCGTGGTTTCCACGGGTCTACGGATTCTAGGTCGTCAATTGTCAGAGCGACTCGTTTGTTCCCGTTCTTGACATTGTGGTATTTCCAGGTCTTTAGGAAAATGTCTTGGCTGTGACTGCCCACCCAGAAGTATTTCCCGTCGAACTCGAAGCCGACAGGGACCACGTCTGGCTGACCTTTTCTGGATACGGTTGCAATTCTTGCCAAACGTTGAGATTTCAAGTATCGAACTTCAGCTTCAGAGAACATATGGCATCCTCGACTATTCCAAGGATTCTCTTCACTAATATATTGATTGAGTCTATGGCCTATTCTGATTTCTGAAATCCCGTGGCAAAGGCCCACTCTCTTGCTTGAGCACTAACTTTCTGATCATTTGCGCGTAGTCTTAGAAATAGGATGATGAAATTCGCATGCACATGTCCCAGTCTCATATCTGACTTGAACCATGCAAGCATCTCACCGTGTTTTGCGACAACATGGCCACGTTTTACGAAGCCCTTCCTATTAGCTAGTCTCCAGAAATCTTCCAGAGTTTTCCCGCTCTTCGCTTCAATGTTTTCCGCATACGCTTTGAATGTAGGTCTTGCCATGTTCCCGCATCGCCAAGCGCTACTTCCTTTCAAGACTCCGCTGAAGATAGCTCATTCGGACCTCTTCCCGATGACTCTGCCCAATCTTGCAAGAGTCTTGTTCAGAGGTGCTTCCCACTTTACACATCTCCAACGAAACAGAACAGAATCGGACTTATGGCCGCTTTCTCAATGAGAGCCTTCTCCATAGCTTTGAGAGAGCGAGCGAAACCGATTTCCGTTTCGACAGATGGGATCCGCAGGCCCATGAAAATGTCCCAGAAAATGTAAGGCTCCCAGGAAAAGTGCCTTTCCCGAAATAGTTTTCTCAGCGGCTCATGCATCTCTTTGAATCGATTCAAGCGTTCCTTTCTGCCGTGACCGTGCCAATCTTTCATAATCCGATTGACCGACACCTGGATATTGTCAGAAAGCCGTTTGTAGGATGCAAACCATCCCGCCTGTTCCAGGACCCTACGAATGTGATAGAACCAGGTCGCGGACCGGCGTTCAAATCGATCATACGCGTATTCGATACAAATTATGCGGCCTCGGGATGTGAGCAGATGTTTGACTTTGTCTACCGCCTTGTTGGGTCGAGGAATATGATGTAAGACTCGATTGAAAATCACGAGATCATACAATTTCCCTAAATTATTCCAAGACGAGAAGTCTGACACTTGGTATTCTAGAGTTCCTCGGTTGGACTTGTAAGCGTCAGACTTCATCACTCGTCTTGCTGTCTTGACCACTTTCTCATCTACGTCGATCCCTAATACGTCATGACCTTTGCGAGCGAGTTCGAGGCTGAGGAAACCTTGACCGCAGCCCACTTCGAGAATCCTCACTTTGCGGCCAGGGACAAATGCGTTAGCTAGGCGATACATCTCTCCATAGGTCAAGTCTGCGAGGTAGGGTTGCCTCCATGGGCTGCTCTCCATGGTGGGCCAGACTTTCAAGCGACGAAGGTCTGGTGTAAAGTCTCTCGGAGGTTCGCCCATGTGGCCTAGGACTGTGTAGCCGCTAATATGCGCGAACGCCTTCTCACGGTAACCCTAGTTTAGGGCATCATTGTATAGAGCATCGAGAGTCGAAAAGGTCTCTTCGGGCGTGGAAGGATTGACTGGCAGGATCTCTTCGGTTATGGACCTTTCAAGAATCTGTCTTATACAGTATCGGAGCTTCGTGGGCGTCAGGTTCGATTCCACGTCCCACATCGGATGATCCATGTTCACGTAGACCGTCCGGACACCGCTCTTGTCCGTCTCGACGTACGCTTGGCCCCGGTCTCCACCGTGAGCAACATCGAACGCCAGGATCTGGTCCTTGAGATGGATTACGCTTCGAGTAGCTTCCCGATCGTGCTTCTTTCCTCTCCGGCGTTTCCTTTCTCCGAGAACAATTTCCTTCCGTGTCTTGCCAGGTACCGCGTTTATCTTCGGAACTGTCTTTGCCTTCACCATTGCCTTCGAGAGAATCTGTATGTTTCGTTTGAAACTTCGTCGAAGCCTTTCGGCGATCTCGTGATTAAGATACTGGATGCTTCTGAGCTCTCTTCGACTGGCTGATTGTCTCAGAGACTTGTAGACCTTGTTCCTCACGAATCCTCGTAATGCCTTCTCGAAGACTCTCCACTGTGGACTGTCATGTTCGAAATCGTTTCCTCCGGGAAGTCGTCGTAGGAAGTCGGCGTTGACCCAGCCCTGGATTCGGGACAGGCCATGGGTCCGGTACTGGTCTAGACCGAAGAACTGGTGTTGGAGACAGGTGATGTGTTTCTGTTGAACGCTTATTCCTGCCTCTGATATTCCGGCTCGGACCTTCGATATCGGCATTATCATGATCTCGCCCGTTATCCTTCCGTATTCTGTTGCAATGTTGACCGGAAGCAGCGTCGACCCTCTCAACTCCTCAGGCTTCACCTGCTCTCCATTGACAGTGACCTCGAAGGGTCCGTATCCTCGAAGCGCAAGAACGTTGGCCCGGGCCAGCAGAGCTCTCCGGACATCTGCAGGATCAGGTTTCTTGATGAGTGAACGAATGCGAATTCTCAAACCATCATGATTCAGAGGCGCTTGGACGAGTCGAAGCGGTCTCCAAGTCGACTGGTCTATAGCGTCCCAGTATTTGTCGATGAGGTTCTCCGTCAGAGTAATCGTGCGATCAAAACGGCCTCTGTGAACCTGAAGCTCCAACTCCTTACCAACAGTAAGCCAGGCAAGACTACCCATACCGTACGATTCACGTATCGGACGCTTGTACTTGGGCGAGAAGCCCTCGTCAGTCAACTTCCCTTTGGTGAGAAACTCTCGCAACCCTACGAGGTCCATGCCGTTCCCCCATTCCTCATACTCGATGGTGGACCCGTTCTCTGGAATGCGAATCTCGACCTTGGTCGACTCGCCCCACATCCACGAGTTGACGACGAGCTCCACGAAGAACTGAGCAGCGTCAGCATACTGGCGTCCGAGGGTTTTGATGATGCTCTTGTGAGTGTAGACCCTCAATTCCTCGTCTACCATAGAATGGACAGTTCTAGCCGGATGGGAGGGTCTCCTCGGGGCCAATGCTCGGTTCTATTGTCGCATGGAATCTCGGCCGAATAATGGAATGATGTAACCCCTCTATGCCAGCCGAAGGAATCATGTAACGACCGAGAGGATCGTGCCTCTTTCACCGAAACGATTGCGGCCATTCCGATCAGCTTGACAATAATCTACTTGCTGCTCCGGCCCTAAACAAGCTAGCGGGAATCACTCTCTTCCTGAGACGATAAAACGCCAAGCAGAAGGCTACCGTGAAGATTCCCGAAGGAGCAAGAGTTAGGAGTATGCTGATGGGGCCTGCAAGAAATCCAAAAGGCCCTCTCCAGCCCTCATACACGAGAGTAGCAGACCAAACTATGCCGCCCCCGTACGCCCCCCACAACAGAGCGCGGCCTCCCCTACCTTGCAATCCATAAGTCAAGAGAACTGACGGGATGCCTTGCACTGCCGTCAGTATGACAAACACGGTCCCAGCTGGGACGAGCGGCAAGTTGAAATTAAAATTACCCGTTTCCAGTAGAAGATCAACGATGGCTATGACGGAGATGGAGAAAAATTGCGTAGTTGGAATGCTTAGCACCGAAAGACTTGCGCCCCAGAACAATGAACGACGACCCAGCAATGAACCAAAAGAATCCGAGGTATCCGAGGATTGGAAAATAATCAAAATAACGGTTAAGCCAGAACAGACCGAAGATTATGGTGGGGATAATGGACGTGATTAGCAGGAATAGCCCAACCTCCGTCCAACCAACGTCCCTAGCTCCCTTGGTGGTCAAGTCACCATCAGCCTCGGTATCAGGCGCCTTGACCATCTTCACGAGCCCCAGGTCCCGACCACCTTGCCAGCATCGTTCTAGGCTAATAAGTTGGCGCAAGATTTGGTTCCTGGATGACACACTAGGCTAGGCAATGTAACGATATTCGCGAATCGCACTGGAGATATCTTCAGATCGCGAAAGATTCGTGATCAGAGCGTTTCAATTGCCTGAACAACGACAGACATTTATCGAGCAAAACGACCGGCGATCAGAATTCTGAGCAAAAATGCCAAACCGAACACTTCAACGAGGAGTAGAAAAGGGCCTCTGTGCTAAGTGCGGGAGAATCGCGCCAGGAACGAGGGTGACAGGAGGGTTCCTCTGCGAAGAGTGCATTCGAGTGTTCATGATTCGAAAACAGCTGTGGATCTACCCAGTGGAGTTCCGTGATAGGATCATAATCGACGATGGACTCAAGAGGCGCTAGCCAAGACCAGAGTTTAAACCCTCCACAATCTTTTCTCTACCATCTTTCCTTTCTTTCACTTTGACCTTCACCCGATTCATGTTTCGCTAAACCTCCGAGCTATATCTCAGGATAGCCGGCGTCTGCTCTCAGTCTTTCGCTTCGTCAATCATATGCACTCATTGCAAACATGACCCAGCGTTGTGATTTGTTCGGCGAAAATTGGTTGTGAACGGCGAGAATGTTCGATATTCGCTGTCCAATTTTTGATCAAGAACGGGTTTTTAGACCCGGAACCGAAGTCAGGACTTTCGAAGAAAAATGTTGAAACAGATTGGACCTGAGTCGCTGACGGTTGCCTTCAAGCACTGGCAGAACCTGGCTGTGGGCACAGTGCTCATGGCCTTCAGCGCCTACCTCACGATCAGCGCCAAGAGCTTCGTCACCAATACCACGACACAGCTTCAGGGATGGGCAATGCTAATCATCGCAGGCTACGCCTTTGCATCAGCGCTCTACCTGGGACTCTCAACACTCTCAGACCACAGCCCCCTACCAGAGAGCCTTCCAGGAGTCATCAACAATTTCAAGGGCTTCATAGTCGCAGGCGTATTCTACGCCGTCGGATACTTCCTGCTGAACATTGAGACGGCAACACTACCCGCAGACCAGACACTCTCTCAAGCAGCATCACTGATAATCGGCGGCGCCCTCTTCCTGATCGCGGTTGTCATCGCCGTCGCCACTGCCTTCACCAAACCCAAGAAGTAGTTCTAGGGCTCGCAGGCAACGAGCCTAAACACCCCTTTTTTTCCTAGCCCGAGATATGCAGATGTTCCGTTAACAACCGGCCATAATCAGAGCAGATAGGCCTTTAGACATCATTGAGGAGCGTACGATAAGAGATGACTCCTTTCGGGCTGTTCTATTGCGTGTTCAAGTGGGACCTATCAAGCGTTCCGGATACCGAGTACAAACTAGAATCCTTGCAGGTCAGAGTTGCAAAGGAGAGTGAATTCGATATGGTCGCAGAGGTCTGGCACCGAGGCCTCAGCCAGGATCTCCCTGGACGGAGTATCTGAAACGATGGACCCCACGTGGCGCCGCTACCTGGTTTCGCGATGCATGTACAAGACGTTCCGACGGACGTATGTTAGTGGTCGAAAAAGACGGAAAGATCGTTGGGATGAACGGTATCATTTTCGAAAGGAAATCTGGAGTTGCCAGGTTTTTCACAGGTGTAGTTGTGGCTCCTGAGGAGCAGAGACAAGGAATCGGATCGAAACTACTCCACAGAAGCCTACTCGAAGCCAAGAGGGAAGGGTTGGGAAACGCAGAGGTCGAGACGATTCAAGGTATAACTGCATCGGAACATCTCTATCCTGAGTTCGGAGGAAGGAGACAGATCTCTGTTTCGTAAGACAGCCTACCCTTGACCCGGATCATAGTCATCTCTGACACTCACACCGATTCGATAGATTCTCTGTCAGACAAACTCGTAGATGAGCTCTCAGATGCAGACCTGATAATTCACGCAGGCGATTTCACCGGCAAGCAGCTCCTCGACGATCTACGCAAGATAGGCAAATTCAGGGGCGTCTATGGGAACATCGATGGACCCGACATCAGGCGCGAGCTTCCAGAGATCGATACGATTGAGGCTGGAGGTTTTAGGATAGGAGTGAATCATCCCGCTGAGGGTGGACCGCCCACCAATATCGAACAGAGGATTCGACGAAAATTCCAGAATGTCCAGGCGATCGTTCATGGTCACAGCCATAGGACCAAGAACGCAGTGAAGGAAGGCGTTCTCTGGTTCAATCCCGGAAGCGCTACGGGCAAATTCCCCGCCCTCAAGAAAAGTTACGGAATATTGACAGTGGATAGCGAGATCAGAGGAGACTTACTCGACCTTTGAAGACGCAGAAGATCGAACTGCTTCCAACGGTCGAAGCTCGCGTGGCATCTGGAGAGAAGGCAAGATCATGGGCTCGAGAAAACAAGCTCAACGAATTATCCGGTAAGGACTGGATCAAGTTCACAAAATCATGGTTTGTCCATCGACCCAAACCCCGAGGCGACCAGAAGCTTCGGCATCCCGCCTCCTTTCCAGAATCCCTGGTTCGTGAGTTTATCCTCTTCTTCACCAAGAGAGGAGAGATAGTCATTGACCCGTTTCTGGGAACCGGAAGCAGCCTCGTAGCGGCCGTTGAGGCAGGCAGATCAGGAGTAGGATTTGAGATTGTAGGTAAATTCGCTGAGATATCAAAGAGACGCGTTGCCGACGCGTTGAACGGGAAGCGAGGTGGAGACGGTCCCGCGAGAAAGAAAACGTGTTGGGCCGAAGTGATTCAAGCCGATTCAAAGAAACTCTCAGAGACTTGGAAGGAGAAGCGATTTCCGCCCGCCGATTATTGCATCACCTCTCCTCCGTACTGGAACCAGCTCAAGAGGAACAGTATCCGTCAGAAGGGACGGGTGGAGAAGGGTCTTGACACAGATTACAGCGATAATCCCGAAGAGATCGGCAACATTGAAGACTACCGAGGCTTCATGAATGCAATGAAGCTACATTTTGACGAGGTCTACAAGGTGATGAAGCCCAACGGTTACTTGACCGTGATCACCAACAACGTCTTCGCTCAAGGTAGAATGTACCCGTTAGCCTTCGACACCGTCTCGACTCTTTCTCAAGAGCCGCATGCCTGGACTCCAAAGGACGAGAAGGTTTGGTGTCAAGACGACAAGACTCTCCTCCCGCTGGGAGTCTACAACGCCTGGGTTGGAAACAGACACCACCAGTACTGCCTCATCTTCCGAAAGGAAGAACTTAGACCTTCAATCGTTCGGAGCTAGTTGGCACAAACCAGTCAAAAAAGGGCTTAATACCGCTCGGGATTTAATCGTACTTGCGAATGTCCAATCGCACCTACGTAATCGAAGTCATCGTTGAGAACAAGCCCCTAGCTCGAGACCCTGAAGGCGAAACGATACACCATAACCTGATCATTAAGGGCGGCTACAACCAAGTCACAAACGTACGTGCCGGCAAACTGCTTCGGATGAGCGTCGAAGCCAGTTCTCCTGATCAGGCACGCGATCTGGTCAAGAGACTCTGCGATGATTTACGGATATACAACCCTGCCGCTCATACCTGCCAAGTCAGAAACGTAGGATAACAGACTCATGAGCAGGGTCGCAGTAATACAATACCCGGGAAGTAACTGCGACCTAGACGCCCTAGAAGTTCTCCAGAAAGTAGAGAAGACAAAGGCGGAGCTAGTCTGGCACAAGGATCTCAAAGCGGACGACTATGATGCGTACGTCTTGCCGGGTGGCTTCAGCTACGGCGACTATCTCCGCGCTGGCGCTATTGCCGCCACAAGCCCGAGCCTCAAAATCATACGAGAAGCCGTGGAACAGAACAAACCCGTTCTAGGAATATGCAACGGACTCCAGATACTTGTAGAGGCGGGACTACTACCCGGAGCAGTCTTGCGCAACAGCGGACTGCGCTTCGTCTGCACCTGGACCCGGTTGAGAGTCGAAACCACTCGAACGCCCTTCACCACTCTAGCCCAGAAAGGACAGACGCTAAGGATCCCGATCGCTCACAACGAGGGACGATACTATCTTGACAGTAACGAGATTCGCGAGCTAGAGAGGAACGCGCAGATCGTAATGAGATACGTGAACGAAGCGAACGAGCCCACCGAAGATGCCAACCCCAACGGGTCGATAGACAACATTGCTGGAATATGCAATGAGAAAGGAAATGTCATGGGACTCATGCCTCATCCGGAGAGAGCCTCGCTCCGCGTTCTTTCACCAGACGGTCGAGACGATGGCAGAATGATCTTTGACTCCGTGATGAGAACACTGAACCCGGCCGGTGCGTAAAGCGCTGACTAGTTACTTGGACAAGACGCTTCTCGCTGAGATCCAGGAGAAAGCTCTTGGAGGAAGTAGTCAGAGGCCTCGCGTATCGATATTCGGAATCATCGTCGTGGGACTAATCGCAGGACTGATAGTTGGTCTCATAACAAGCCCCAACACAACACAAGGCTTCTTCCTGGGATTCGCTGGAGGAGCACTAATCACAGTAACCCTCTACTTCTTCAGAATCGAGAAGAGTCGACCCGCAAGATGAGCCAGCCCTCTCGTTCCAAAAAGCGCATAGTTCTCGGCGTTTTTGCCATAACCCTCGGCGTAGTATCGCTGATCAGTCTTCCCGTCACCAGCTTCTATTTTGGGATAGGCGCCTTCGGGCCAGCAGGTTACGGTGCAGTCATGATAGCCCTCGGTCTCTCGCTCATCCTCAAGAAGGATGTGAAGGAATGAGCGATTCAAACAGCGAGATCCGAAAGCCCAGCCCGATGCCACGAGCCATCCTTGCCGGACTGATCGCCGGAGTCGCGGCAGGTTACATCAGCTGGTTGTTTGCGAGCATTCTCGGATTCGTAATCGGATTCATCGCCGGAGCCATAGTAGGCTCGCGAACCGTCCTACTGATGTTCAAGGCACGGGAGGAGACGGAGTGACCGTCGTCCAAGTTCAAAAGCCGAATCTGACCGACGAGGAGATTCGTTACGCCGTCAAGAAGCTAGGACGCGAGCCCAACGAGGTAGAATGGGCCATGCTCGAAGCCCAGTGGAGCGAACACTGCAGCTACAAATCCAGCAAACCATTGCTCAGACTATTGCCCAGCAGAAGCCCACGGGTCCTTGTCGGACCCGGATATGATGCCGGAGTCATCAACCTCGGCAACGGCTGGGTCGCAACACTACACATCGAGTCTCACAATCACCCCAGCGCCATAGACCCCTACGGCGGCGCCGCCACCGGCGTCGGAGGCGTTGTAAGAGACATCCTCGCACTAGGAACTCGGCCCATCGCACTACTCGACCCTCTACGATTCGGCAGCCTCAACAGCAGCCACAGCCGCTGGCTCTTCGACAACGTCGTCCGAGGAATAGGCGATTACGGAAACTGCGTTTCGGGCGAAGACTTCATCTACTTCACAAACTCGAGCAGCTTTCATCTAGACACGTTCGAGCGATTCTTCGAGGATTTCTCTCGGAATGGCAAATGTTTAGTCGAATATTCAACAGATACGACTACGATAATCAGACCTTCCGTAGATCTTCGAGTCCTCTCATTTGACTTTGAGAAGAAACAGGCTCGATATTCCAAAGTGAAGAGGGTCTACAGGAGGAAAGCGTCGAAGCTTCTGAAAATTCGCACAGCTCTGGGTCGCGAGATCTCAGTCACACCTGAACATCCTATGTTGATTTCAGGGCAGAGTCAAACCTTCGTGAAGCCAGCATCACTTTTGGTAAGAGGCGACGAGATTCCTCTGTTGTGTGATCTGCCGTCTTCTGAGGATTTTCCTAGGCATCTAGCGATAGATATCGTCCGCGAACTCGTCCTAAGAGGTAGGCAAGGAGACGTATCCGCTAGGCCTGCCAGAGCAAGACTGGGTTCATTTAGGAAAGAATTGGTACCACTCCTACGCAAAATCGGAATCACGTCGACGCAATGGTGTCAGTATTTCAGAGACAATCGTGTGCCGTTGAGTCTCTGGCTCAAACTTGAGAGCCTCAATAGTAACTTTCCACTAGGAAGGGAAGATCTGTTATTGTTCCGAGGACCGGGTAGGGTCAATCCAATTCCTGCGGTGTTGAAGATCGATTCAGATTTCGCAAGACTCATGGGTTACTTCCTCTCCGAAGGCTGTAGACATGAGGATAAAGGGAGTGACACTTCCAGACTGATTTGGACCTTCAGAGAAGATGAGACAGAGCACATCGATGATGTGTCCGAGACGCTCCAAAAGCTTGGCATTAGATACTCCAAGCGCCAGAACTCACCAACCACCGTACAACTGAAAGTTTCCTCGAACATTCTAGGTTTCGTTTTTCGAGAAGTTTTGCGATGTGGAAAGGACTCCTACTCGATGCAAATCCCCAGTCTCTTTTACAAACTACACAGGGACCTTCTGGACGATGTGCTGAAGGGCGTTATAAGGGGAGACGGCTCATTGAGAGCCGGCCCTTCTGAATCCATCGGGGTCCGGTATGCCTCTTGTAGCAGAGTGTTGTTTCAACAGGTTCTGCTTCTGTTACAGTCTCGTGGATTATTGGCTTCAACACGTAAGGCGTACAATCGGAAATCGACTGTTCCACTCTACGAGCTTGAAGTCCATGGTTTCAGGCAGGTGGACGCTTTGAAGGACATGTTCTCCTCGCGTCTTGTTTCAAAGGCAAATATGAGGTTGAGGGAGTATTCTCACCCAGAATTCTCGGCGCCTCGATTCAAGCGTCAGGGAGAACTCACCACCGTAAGAATTGTCGAGATAGAGGAGCTAACAGGCGAATTTCTCACATACGACATCGAAGTAGAGGGCACCCACAACTTTGTCACAACTGGGGGTGTAGTGACCCACAACTGTATAGGAGTTCCGACCGTCGGCGGCGAACTGGAATTTGACGAGTCGTTCGAGCGGAACTGTCTGGTGGATGTGGTCTGCCTGGGACTCGGCCGCAAGAACAAGCTTGTTCTTGCAGAAGCTCGTCACCCTGGCGATTCAGTTTATGTTGTCGGTGGTAGCACAGGGCGTGATGGGATTCGTGGTGCCAGCTTCGCCAGTCGAACCCTGAGCGAAAAGTCGGATACTGAGAGATCTGCTGTCCAGGTTCCTGATCCGTTCATCAAGAAATTGATCATTGAAGCGGTCCTCGAGGCCGTTGACGCGGGCCTTGTTCGGGGAATGAAAGATCTCGGCGGTGGAGGTCTCACGTGTGGATTGTCGGAGATGGCGGCCAAGGGAGGAACGGGTATGGAGATCGACCTAGACTATCTTCGGACTAGAGAGCCTGACATGCGGCCCTCCGAGATCATGATCAGCGAGTCCCAGGAAAGAATGATACTCGTTGTACAACCCACCGACGAAGAAAAGCTCACCAAGATTCTTGACAAGTGGGAGGTCGGCTACTCTCGCATCGGACGCGTCACTAGAGACGGGATATTACTCATCAGGCGCGGACAAGAAGTGATTGCGAAGGCTCCGGCAAGATTTGTGGCCGAAGCACCACTCGCCGCTCGTTCGAGCAG
>Ga0209761_1000189_pt1 | contig 35294 bp, 35 predicted proteins | sample GraSoi013_1_40cm_4_FD_185818 | JGI IMG/M metagenome (GOLD analysis project Ga0209761, IMG submission 185818) | Grasslands soil microbial communities from the Angelo Coastal Reserve, California, USA - Sample 09_25_2013_1_40cm (SPAdes) (version 2) | ecosystem: Environmental > Terrestrial > Soil >... | reverse complement strand
ACCCAAGGGCGCGCCTGTTCGGCGATCAAAGGGGAATGCGAGATGGGTTTAGACCGTCGCGAGACAGGTCGGACTCTACCTGCTGGGTGTGCTGGTTGCCTGAGGGGAAGGCGCCCCTAGTACGAGAGGAACGGGGTATCGTAGCCTCTAGTTTACCGGTTGTCCGACAGGGCACTGCCGGGCCGCCACGCTATCGAGGATAAGGGCTGAAAGCATCTAAGCCTGAAACCTCTCCCGAAAATAGGCAACCATTCCGGTCCACTTGGCATGCTGGCGACAGCGTGTTCGGACTGGACGAGGGCTCCCACAGAAGATGGGGTTGATGGAATCGGGGTGTACGCGTCGAGACTTCGGTCGAGACGTTCAGCCCGCGATCCCCAATCGCCCAAGGTGCTGGTCCCTGGTGGAGCCCACGTTCGGAGCGATATCAACGTCTGAGGCGGAATCTACACGGCATCTCTCATGATTATTCTGTGTGCTTGTTCTGATCAGTCTATTAGCAGGTCTCGTGTTTTCCGGTTTGGGTGGCGAGTCGGTGAGCAGTCGCAGAACAGCGTCGATAACACGGCGTTGTTCTGAGGAAACTCCACCCACATGGCGGAAGCGTAACACGTAACGTGTCTGGCGAGAGCCTGTGTGGGAGCGCAGAAACGATACCCGGCCGGTACCGTGTGACGATGATGGGATGTTCTCCCGGGCGTCCCTGATGGAGGGCTGGACGCGGGATGAAACGGGCTCCTGCTGCGCTGTGAAAGGGGATGTAGACGCCTGTGATCCTCCGCCGGAGGCGCGGGTTCCCCGATTAGACAGATGCTGCTACGAACAGAAGGTGGGTTACGGCCGACACGCCACCCATCAAAAGTATGAAGGGTTTCTGGAGAGAATGTATGCTCCCCGGGGGGGTCGAGAAATAGATAACAGAAAGAGAAGAGATAGTGGGAAAGTGGAATAATTTCTCATTCTAGGATTCGCTGGGTCTGTCATGATCGATTCCAACCGAAAGCTTGTCTGCCATTATGGGAATATGGATGGAAACTGATCATTCTCTTTCCGGAGGACGCCCAAAGAGCACCTTTGTGTCGCGGGGAGCAACTGCTTTTGAGATTTTCTGGAGGGGGTCTCCGCCAGTTGAACCCGGTCTGCGCTTTGATTCCTGTTTCTCGCGCAGAATCGGCTGGTCGAGCGTTTTGGATATCGTGGAGGCCAGCGTGCAGGTCAGCGTGAAAACTGCGCGAGGTCAAATCGGCCGCCCGGATTTCCGATCAGGGCGTGTTCTGCGCCTGTCTCGGCTCTTGCGCCAACTATTTCGGGGATTTCAGGACTTGATGAACCGCGTCGGATGGACTGGCAGGTAGTCTCCGAGCGGAATGTTGCAGTGGAGCTTAAGATCCCGACTCGGGTCCTGCGAGGGTCTCGGCAATGATCTTCTAGTATCGTTTTTCGCTGATCTCCATTGCGTCCTTTGTTGTCTCTGAGAATTCCAGCAGGGTCTCTACTGTACGGCTCCTGTATCGGCCGGTGGTTCTGACATAGTTGAGATAGTCCATCATCTGGTCACGGAATACGCCTACGTTATCGGCTACTATGACGCTGCCCTGGTGCAGCTTCGCTTCAATCGCTTTCAAGTACGCTAGGTACTGGATCTTCTCGGCATCCAGGAATACTAGGTCGAAGGGTCCGGGGAGCTCGGGGAGAATTATGATTGCGTCTCCCTGAATGACCTCGATCATGTCGTCCAGGCCAGCACGCGCGACGTTTTCCTGGGTAATGCGGGCGTTCTTCGGGTCTTTCTCGACAGTTGTGATTTGTGCATGGGCTGGACTGTTCTTGGCGATGAGGATGGCCGAGTATCCGTAGAGAGCACCTACTTCGAGGATCAGCCTCGGCTTGTGCTCTCTGACGATATCGGCGAGTATCCGTCCCTTGAGGGGGCCGATTGATGGGATGAAGGATTTCTTGCCCATCTCCTCGATCTCTCGCAGAACCATGTCCGCAGGGTCCGACGACTTCTTCATCGAAGGGTCCAGACTGGTAGAGTGACGCGCCTGATCATCGTTCACTATTCTTTCCACCCAGCGTTCCTATTTGCAAATATGATTAGACTGATCCTGACTCCGACCAACATTGGCCAATCAAATATGATTGTTTGACTACTCAGGCTGACGAAGCCTGACGAGGCTACGGGTCCATGCGGCTAGTGTCGGGCGAATGTGCTTCGAAGCTCTATTTCTTGGAGGATTGTCTCGCGTAGTCCACCATGCCTTGGAAATCGACTACGACGACTGGCTCATTTCCGACGACCCACGCATCGTGGCCCGTGGGCACCAGTGATATTTCTCCGGGTCCGACATCCTTCGCGGTACCGTCATCCATTACAATGTGAAGTACGCCGGATATATGGTATTGAAAGTGGGGTGCCTCGCAGCTCTCCGTGTTCGCTATCGGCTTCACATGCTTGGACCATTTCCATCCAGGCTCGAACCGTGCTCGGCCCACAGTAGCTCCGCCGATCTTGACAAGGTCGATCTTGCCCTTCTCGAACTTTCGGACCTCGTCTGGAGAATTGAGATGTTTCACTTCCATCTTGGCTGAAGGCATGATGCGCCGTTAGCATTCCGTATTATAAGACTTGTAGTATGCTCGAACGCCGTTACGGACCTGAGATGCTGGGAGGAGATCGACGGAATGGAGCAATGCTACCAGCTTTCCTCGGCTTTCGTCAGCAGGATCCATTCATCAAGACAAGTCTCATGACCCGTGAGTGCGTGGACTTCACAAGACTCGGGAAAGGGATTCGAAGCCTCCGGCTATACTCTGTTGTATCTGAAGCATTTCGTAGTGTGGTCGTTTACCATTCCAACTGCCTGCATGAACGCGTAGCAGATAGTCGGGCCGACGAACCTGAAGCCTCTTTTACGCAGCTCTTTACTCATAGCATCGGATTCTCTAGTAGTCGAAGGAATCTCACTGAGCGATTTGGCCGCGTTCCTGATCGGCCTACCGCCGACAAATCGCCACATGTAACCATCGAAAGAACCGAATTCTTTCCGCGTCTCCAGGAATTGTTTAGCGTTTGTGATAGTCGCCTCGATTTTGAGACGGTTGCGTATGATGCCAGAGTCATGGAGGAGTCGTTGGACATCCTTCTTGTTGTAGCGCGCGATCTTCGCGGGGTCGAAGGCGTGGAAAGCTTTGCGATAGTTCTCACGTTTGTTGAGAATGGTTTGCCAATTGAGTCCTGCTTGAGCCCCCTCCAGTGTAAGGAACTCGAACAAGATTCTGTCGTTATGCACCGGGACTCCCCATTCCTTATCATGGTAGTGAATCATGAGCGGACTGTTGCTGTAGGTCGCCCACTCACACCTGCTGGCAGGAGTTTCCTTCAATTCACGTCTACGTCATGATGGTGAGTGACTGGAGGGTTCAAGAAAAGATCATTATCTTTCACAGACCAGTCGGTTGTTTGAGGCTAATCGACAAGAACCAGTGTCAGGTAAAAACTGTCAGCATTTGTCAATCGTTTCAGCCCAATTCTCCTAGTGCAGTACTTTGAACATGGCGTTCCACGAGTTTAGAGAGACAGCTGCTCTTACCCATAATGGCACGAGAGCCTCCAGCCACTTGGCTTCAGTGATTCCGCCGATGTCTATCGCGCCAGCCCATCCGAACTCTTTCAGAATCTGAGTAACTTTATGCTTCGCCTCAGTATCATTCCCGCAGATCAACATCTCCGCAGTCTTATCGCCAGGGCTGATCATACGCGAGTTGGGCACCGTGTTGAAGCACTTTACAACCTTCGCTTGGGGAAGTTTCCGCTGAATCTGCTCACCGAGAGAATCCGCGAGTCCAGTGAAAAGTCCCGGGGGCATTCCCTTCGAAAAATCAAGAGCATTCGTCGTGTCAATGACTATCTTGCCGGCAAAGTTCTTGGCGCCCGCTAGACCGATCACGTCGTCAACTGCTGATCCTAGCGGGGCAAAGACTAGCATATCTCCGTAGGATGCTGCTTCCGAAAAGGTTCCGGTCGAGCTCTCTCCTTGAGCCTCCTTCCGCCAGACCTTCAGCTTCTCGCTATCAGGTGTTCGAGATCCCAGCTTGACACTGTGGCCGTGGCTCACAAATCCCTTACCCAGGGTCTTGCCCACATCACCGCTGCCCAGAATACCCACTTTCATCTCTAAACCTGCTTCCGTGGGTTCAATGAACGAGTATAATATGATTGACCTGCGCGGAATCCCGTAACCTCTTCCGCTCGGATTCGCTACCGCCCGGACTTCTCTCTATCTCAACCCTACAAGGGACAGGAGAGAGTAAAGGAGTGCTGCGATCGCGGCCGCTGCTGGTATTGTCAAGACCCATGCGTAGACTATTCTCCTTGCCACTCCCCATCTTACCGCTGACAGTCGTCTAGTGGCACCAACGCCCATTATGGCTCCCGCGATCGTGTGAGTCGTACTCACCGGAATGCCCAGAGATGCGGTGGCGAAGAGGGTAGATGCCGCCGCGGTCTCGGCGCTGAAGCCGCCGAAAGGGTGGAGCTTTGTTATCTTCATGCCCATAGTCCGGACTATTCTCCAGCCTCCAAACCATGTTCCCAAGCCCATGGCGACTCCAGCCATTATTATGACGTAGTACGGAACGTAGAAGCTCGGGCCTAGGATACCTTGCGCGAAAAGTAGTGCGGCGATGATGCCCATCGTCTTTTGAGCATCATTCGTTCCGTGTCCCAGACTGTAGAGGGCTGCGGATACGAGTTGGAGGCGACGGAAAGCGTGGTCCGCTGTTGAACGGTGGAAATGCATTCCGATTCGAGCCGTCAAAAGGACGAGGCCTATCGCGGCCAATAGGCCGATGAGTGGAGAGAGGATGATGAAGAGGAGTATCTTGTTCACTCCCGCAACTTGAACTACTCCCCATCCTCCCTTTACGACGCCTGCCCCGATGAGCCCGCCGACTAGCGCGTGTGAAGAGCTCGTGGGTAGGCCGAACCACCAGGTTATGATGTCCCAGGCGGTCGCGCCTAGCAGGGTTGCTAGGAGAAGCCAGGCTGTCACGATACTCGGATCGATCGTCCCCTTTCCGATTGTAGAAGCAACGTTTACACCGAAGAGGAAGGCGGCGACGAAGTTGAAGAAGGCGGCCCAGAGCACTGCTAGTCTAGGCGTAAGGACCCGGGTTGAGACTACGGTTGCTATCGAGTTGGCGGCGTCATGAAAGCCGTTCATGAAATCGAAAAACAGGGCGACAATAACGACCAGTACAACTATCGCGAAGGGAACTATTACCGTCGACATCGGGTTTTCTCGGTTAGGAGTATTCGAGAATGATGTCGCGGATCACCTGCACAACGTCCTCACACTTGTCCGTGATCGTCTCCATCAGCTCATAGATCTCCTTCAGCTTGATGATCGCTATCGCATCATTGGTCTTGAAAAGTGCTGCGACTGACTCGTTGAGTACCACATCAGCCTCATTCTCTAACCTGTCCACTTCGATGATCCTGCTCTCCACCTCGGGCGCCTTGATCTTCTGAATGCTCGCAAAGGCGAAGTCGATCTCCTGCACGGACTTTACCACTATATCCGTAAACCTCTTCATGGGTTCGGTTGGAGAGCGGACCTCGTACAGGTACAGACGGTTGGCGACTGCCTCGATGTAGTCGAGAACATCATCGTAGAGGGAGGCGAGTTTGCTGATATCCTCTCTGTCGATGGGAGTGATGAACGTCTTGACCAGATGGTCCCAGATGGAATGAACGATGTTGTCCCCGTCATGCTCAATGTCTTTTATCTTGTTCCGCTTCTCAGCCAACCGGTCGAAGTTCTGGATGAGATCATTCAGTGCATGGGCCCCTGCGAGCACGTTCTTGGATTCCTGCTCCAAGAGCTGGAAGAAGATCTTCTCTCTAGGGATGAGGAGTTCTCTAAGCACCATTCGAATCTAGGCCGACTAGGTCGTAACAGAGGAAGATAAACAGTGCTGACTCCGTGTACCTGCGTGTGGAGAATCAGTAGACTGGACCGAAAGCCTCGTCTCTACAAACTAGAAACTACATAATGGAAGGGTTCTGGTCCGGAGTAGCCTCGTAGACATGACGATTCGAAGGGCCATGCCGGCCCAATAATGCACAGGCTACGGCTTGGCGATTCTCTTCATATATTTCTTCACGAGTTCATCAAACATCCTTTCCACACGCTCGGGAGTTGGACCCTCAACTTCTACCTCATAGCTCCCCTTCTTCACTCGAATCTTCCAGTTGCCGCTCTGATCAGGCATGAGCAGAATGTAGAATCCGTCATGTATTAAGCAGTAACTATCGCCTCCGAAAGAAACCGTACCCTTACGTCCACGCCACGGCGCGTTATCATCATTCTCAGATTCTCACTCGACCAAGGTACAGCCAGATCGCGTATCGTGATGAGCACTTATATCGCGGACCGAAGAAACGAATAGTGTGAGATCAGGCCAATACTCTTCACGGGGCGGTGGTCCCTTGAAGGTTACTTTTGTCGGCATCATGCCCACGCTCTTCGCTCACTGCCAACACTGTATGCAGGTAATGCACGCGACCGGCATGGCTCCCTACTCGGAACAGCTGGAAGGCTACCCGGAAGATGTCAAGAAACAATACTTCCAGCTCTCAGAGATCGCCCAGAAGCTCAAGGCAGAGTTCGACGGCAGGGTAGTATTCGACCCAGTGGACTCTGCATCGCCGCAAGGCGTCTGGTTATCGATCAGACACCGAATCCTGAAGACCCCTTGCATATTGATTCAGGGAAAGAAGCTATTCAGCAAGCTTCCGAGCTATGACGAGCTGAGAGCAAAGATACTAGAAGCGTTGGAGCTCTCCGGCCATTTGGCCTCGACTCAGGTCCCTCGCTAGATCGACCGTCCGACCAGAGAGATAAGATCAATCACCTTAGCCAAGTCGTCCATATCCAGCCGCGCCACGAGATGGATCCTCGACGGTTCTTCCTGAAGCTCAAGAGACTCAACATTGCTCAGTTCTTTCAGCCTCGCAATTACTCCACTTCGCTCGACCAATCGGTTTGCGAATTCGGGGCCCGTTGAGTAGACTCTGTAGCCTAGCTCCTCGAGTTGTGGATTCTTGACCTCTTCAATACCTGCCGTATCCCAGGTAACCTTCACCTTCTTCCTCTGCCTCGTAATCTCGACCTGGAACTTTACCGGGTCCGTCAAGGCAGCCCAGCAGTTCAGCTTGTCAAAATCTCTCGTCACCACACGGTATGGATAGTAGATCAGATTCTCTCTCGCGCCGAGTGTCAGCGCGAATTCTAGCTCTTTGAAGCCGTCAGAAGAACTGTTCATCTCACATTTGATCCTAAGCCCGGCGTGTCCGAAGGATGCATACTTCACTTTCGCCTTACGGGAGAATCCTTCATCAAACCAGTGAGCGTATCTTCTGAGAGTTCTGTGTTTCCAGTAGGTCCCGAGAAAATAGACGACGACAAGAACTGTTGCTAGGGCAGCGACGATCTCGATGTCTGAGAAGACCAAGATGAATACTAGGAGATTGCTGTGATAGAATGCTATCTAGGTTTCAGCGAGTTCCCCGGTAAAGGCTGGTTTAGGCGTCTCCGATCCAGCAGCCTTGGCGAGGACCGGTCCCGGAGTCATCGAGGGCGTGCTCACGCCCCCGACTCTGATCCGCCGGTAAGCGCGGAAGCCGTCATAGGACAAAACTATGCCGAGAATCGTGAGTATCACAGCGATTCCACCAGCAACAGCATTCCCATACACCTTCAGTGGAGTGTTTGTCGTGGCGGCAATGTCGAGCGTAGCATAGGCAGTGTAGCTCAGCGCAACGATCGTCGTGCCCAGCATGAAGATAGCCGGTATCCCCGTCAGGAATGTATTCCTCTTTATCTTCGCTAGCCAGAGTGTTGTGACGAGGAGTGTTACTCCTGCGAGTAACTGGTTGGAGCCTCCGAACAGTGTCCAGATGAAACCCCACGGTGCGCTGAACCTAGAGCTTGTAAGCACGAAGGTAATTATCGACACTATGATGGAGGTCACGTAGATGTTCTTGAGAAAACGCGCCCCAACCATTTCTGAGATTGCAAGTCTGGCAAACCGCAAGGCAAGCTGGGTCAAAGTAAGTCCAAGTATTAGGACCATCAGCGCCATAATAGCCGTTGACGCCGCTGACGGGATCAGTAGGTTGCTCAGGTAAATAGCTCCTCCCTTAACGTAGAGTGACAGAGCGCCGATTCCCGTCGTGTTGGCAATTATCCCCACCGCTACAACCGACGTGAGACCCAGGATCCCCTCCAGTAGCATCCCTCCTCCACCGACGAAATGCGCGTCAGCCTCATTGTCCAGCTGCTTGGAGGAGAGTGATGAGCCGATTAGTCCATGCCAACCCGAACATGCTCCGCATGCTATTGTAACGAAGAGGAGAGGCCATAGCGGGAACGAGATTGAGGTGATAGCGGAAGCGCCGGCCGTGTTAGCGCCTATCGCGACCGGCGCGAACCAGTTTGTGAAGAGAGGTTGAGCGAAAGTTTGCGGAGCGACAAAGGAGCTCCCTATGATCGCGGCGATCACGAAGTAGGCCACGTAGAATCCCAGATAGTTTATCGGCATGGCAAAACTCCACAAGGGCAAGACCGCTCCGAGAAAGCTGAACCCTAACATGGAAATCAACAGAATATCTTCCTGCAGCTGTGCATTCGGAACGGCCGAGTTGAAGGCCGAGTTGATCGTGCTCCCAAACACGACTTGGCTGAGATATACCGAAAGGGCGACCGCGGCGAGAGAAATTCCAGTGACCGCAACTACGTTGATCTTGGCCCTGAATATTGAAAAGCCTGACGCTACTCCGATTACTGCGATTAGGATGAATGAGACCATCGCAGCAGCGCCTCCGGCGCCCGTGCCCTTGACGACGGGGAGGAGTGCTCCGAGGAAGGCTGAGAAGATGAGAATCGAGTAGAATGCGAGAAATGCAACGAGGACCTTTCTGGCCCTAGTTCCTATCAGCTGGTATGTTAGAGGTCCGAGGGACGCGCCCTCGTTCCTGACGGATGAGACCATCGAATTGTAATCGTGTAACCATCCAAGTAGCGAATTTCCGATGAGTATCCAGAGAAATCCGGGAAGCCACCCCCAGACTATTGCTAGGGCTGGACCGGTTACGGGGCCAAGGGCGGCTATGCTTTTCCAGTGCCACCCCAGCATGACATACTTATTGGATGGAAAGAACTCAACACCATCGAGATATGTGTGCGCAGGTGTGGGGCGATTCGGGTCAGACTGGACGACGCTCCTGTCGAACCATTTCACATAGAACTGGTAGACGATACCGTAGACGACGATACCGCTCAGCATTACTATGAGCGATTCATACAACCAGGATCGTGTGGCCGAATCAGGCCAGAAATATAAGAATACCGGGTAAATTGGGGCTTTATAAGGTATAAAAGGCGAGAAAGCGTTCAGATTTTGCTTTCCGAGCCTAAAGATAGGCTTTGAGCCATCCTCGAAACCATCTCCAGACCGTTAACTTCCTTCTCGTACAGCGGCAATACCGCCCGGATCATCCCGGGAAACTTCTCTTCGGCCAGTTTCAAGTAGCCCATCTGTTCCTCCATCCGGTTCGCGACATACGGCGACAATTTTTCCATGTCGGCCTTCGGAATGACTTCGTTGACAATGACTCCCCCGACGGGAATCTGGAAGGCTTGGACCCATGTGATGAACCGTTCAATCACCGCGATCGGGAGGGCTAGTGGAAGCGTTACAAAGAAGAATGCGGTTTTCTCTGAGTCCGTGAGTAGCGTTCGAGCCTCCTCTGTCTTCTTCTTGGTCCCGGCAAGCGAGATTAGCAGCGGGTCCTTTCTCAGCTCCTGAATTATCTTCTCCTTCCTGAAAGAAAGCTTTGCTCGTAGAGACATTGACTCTTCCCGACTCTTGATCATCTTGTTGAGCCAGAGGTTGTAGACTTTAGACATACCCAGCAGTCTGTAGGTATGTGCAACCGGTGCTGTGTCGAAGATGTACGCGTCATATTTCTCGTTCAGGATCAAGTCGACCATGTCGTCGAACATGGCAGACTCTTCGAAGGAAGGATTGGTCGTCGCGATTTCGATAAACGGCTCAATGTCGACGGGAATATCTGCGAACTTCAGGAACTGGACGAGGCGTTCCTTGATCTCTCCCTTGTATCTCTCTATGGTCGAAGAGATGTCTATCTCATTCGCATAGAGGTTCTTGGTTCCCTGAATCCTCTGGGTCCCTTTCTTCCATAAGTCTTGGCCAAAGAGGCTTGACAGGCTGTGGACCGGGTTGGTGGATGAGATCAGGGTCTTCCTCTCTAGCTTCTCTGAGAGATAGTGTGCTGTTGCGCCGGCGATTGCTGTCTTTCCGACCCCTCCCTTTCCACCGAAGAAGAGATACTTCAGATTCTTCTTTCCGGCTATGAAAGACGGAAACGATGTGCTCGGTCTCGCTGTCTCCATAGTAAATTAGGGTCCGTACAGTATGTCCGCTACTTTCGATATCATGCTGAGGCCCTTCGGTTCTCGGTCAAGCATCGGCACAGTTCCTCTGATGAGACTGCCGAACTCGTTCCGGATTTGTTGCATGTATTCTTGCTGGGACGATATCTTATTCTTCAAGAACCCTGGAACATCCGTCTGGTCTCTCAGCTCCTTCGGGTATACTTGGTTGAGCACCACTCCACTGACTGTCACGTTGAACTCGCGGAACATCTCCAGTGCCTTTCGCGTGTCTAGGATTGGCATGAGTTCCGGGATCAGAACATAGAAGAACGCGGTATGTTCGCGGTCGCGAACCATGGTGCTTACAAAGTTCAGCCTTCCCCGGATGAACTCGAGCTCTTTCAGTACAAGGTCTTCTTGGGCCAAGCCTCCCTTGCTGCCCATGACTGTCGCAGCGTCGCCATATTCTCCTGCTTTCTTTCTCACGCTGACAATTTTCTCGACCCACTGGTCCAGAATATCAGCCATGCCCAGGAATCTTATCGCGTGTCCATGCGGCATCATGTCGAACACGTAATAGTCGAATTTGCCAGCGGTCATCAGTTCAACCATCGCGTCGAATGTGGCCGATTCCGCCATGGCTGGCTCCGCTGCTGATGAGTTGATGTAGTCCTCGACTTCCTCGGGAATCGTATCCATCTTGTACATGTCCTTGATCTTGTTCCTGATCTCGTCCTGATACTCTGCTATCCTCCGGTCAGCGTCTATCTCGACAGCGTAGAGGTTGCCTGCAAGTTCAACCTCTCCCTGTCCGAAAATTTTCCTTTCGAAAATATCCGATAGACTGGCCTGGGGATCGGTTGAGAACACGCAGACCCTCTTGCCCTTCCGCGCAAGCCAGTAGGCCGTCGCCGCTGATAGGGTAGTCTTTCCCAGTCCACCCTTGCCGCCGAAGAGAATGTACTTGATCTCAGGGTTTGATGCAAAGTAATCGGCCATGTCCGCCCTGATGGTAGTGCTCATGGCCATTCACCGGCACCTCACTAGTATAATGAGTCGGTAATGTCACGATCCCTAAGCAGGGTCTGCTTCCAAGTCTTCAACGACGGAACCGCGTAAGGCAGGAGTCTGAGACTGTAGTATGGAGGCAGCACGGGTATTCCCAGCATGTCTCCCATGGTTATCAGCATGAACAGGTTCTCCATATGCATCCTCAACCTCAAAGCGTAGGTCACCATCCCATGCAGAGCCATCCCATAGAAGAGACCCTTCGCCGCCTTCGCAACCTCACTCTGCTTCTTCGGATTCTTCGCTTCCTCGACCTTCTTTGCCATCTTACTCCCAGAAGAGAATATGATTCAGATCGCTAAATAGATACCTACAGACGCCCACCGGGGACCGGTCAATCCACGCGTCCCTTTTTAACAAACAAACGCCCCGAAATCTCAGTTCGCGCCAGAGAGTCAAGGCTAATTGATCTACGTAGGCGTCGACATAGGAGGGACATTCACCGACACCGTCGTCTTTGACGAGAATGCACCGCAACACGTTGAGATCGTCAAAGTCTCCACAGACGCCAACGAGCTGGAAAAGGCAGTGGTCGAAGGGCTAAGACGGTATCAGGGAAAAGCTCAAAGTGTCTCGCTACTATCCCATGCCACAACGGTCGGCACAAACGCCCTCCTTACTCGCACAGGACTCGCGAAGACAGCACTCATCACCAACCAGGGATTCAGAGATATCCTAGAAATCGGACGGCAGAGAAGACCCGAACTCTACAACTTGAGGACCCAGCGACCAGTGCCATTGGTCCGGAGAAGAGATCGGTTTACTGTTAGAGGAAGGATGAGAGTGGATGGAAGCCAACTCGAGCAACTCAACAATGAAGATCTCAGAACCTTTGCCCAACGAATAATTCAGTCGGGATTCGAAGCAGTGTCCATCTCACTGCTCCACTCCTACGCGTACCCAGCTCACGAGAATAAGGTGCGCGATGTCTTGAGAGAGGCAGGCTTCAGTGGGCACGTTGATGTTTCCAGCGAAATCGACCCAGAGTATCGTGAATATGAAAGAACAAGCACCACCGTCGTCAACTCCGTACTCAGCCTCTTAGTCTCGAAGTATCTGACAAGGCTGGAAAGAGAGCTGCGACTGATAGGATTTCACTGTCCCCTCTACGTCATGAATTCTGACGGGACCGCGAGTACCATAACGCAAGCCTCACAGCGTCCAGTCTCCATTATCGAGTCCGGCCCTGCAGCTGGAGTCCTCGCCTCAAAGAGCTTGGCGAGTGTTCTGGGATGCAGGAAAGCAATCACCTTCGACATGGGCGGGACGACCGCCAAGGCAGGGACTATCATCAACGGCAGACCAGACCTCGCCTACGAATTCGAAGCCGCAGCAAGAACTTACCACGGAAGGTCAATCAAGGGCAGCGGCTACCCAGTAAGACAACCGTTCATCGACCTGGCAGAAGTGAGCGCTGGAGGCGGAACAATCGCATCGATAGACGAGACCGGAGGACTCAAAGTGGGACCAGAGAGTGCGGGTGCAGACCCGGGACCCGCAGCATATGGCAAGGCTGGACGACAGGCGACAGTAACCGACGCAAACATAGTCGCCGGAAGAATCAACCCCACCCAACTCCTAAGCGGCAATCTCCAACTACACTATGATCTAGCCGTCGAAGCCATCGGACGTTTGAGTCGGACGCTTGGAATATCAGTCGAAAAGATGGCTGAACGCATTCTCCGGATAGTCAACAACAACATGAGCAGAGCTCTCAGACTCGTGAGCATAGAACGCGGCCGAGACCCGAGAGAATACACACTAATCAGTTTCGGTGGTGCTGGGCCGCTACACGCCTGCGACTTGGCAGAAGAGCTTGGAATCAAGCGGATAGTCATACCATTGCACCCAGGTCTCTTCTCAGCCTTCGGTCTCCTCACGGCAGAGCTCTCTAGGACATTCACGCAACCTATCCTCAGACCTGTCACTGCCAGTGTCGAAAGAACATTCACACAGCTGAGAGAGCGAGCAAGGAGATCGTTGAAACAAGAAGCCTTTACGACCTATCAGGCGATGGAGCATGTCGACCTCAGATACCAGGGTCAAGCCTACGAGATTACGCTGCCGTATAGACGGCACACAAACCTGGCCCGGCTGTTCAGCAGAGAACACCAGAAACTCTACGGATACTCATCAAACGACACTGTGGAAGCGGTAAACGCAAGACTACGAGCCGTTATCCCCACGCCGAAAGCCAGACTTGCCAAGAAGAGTCTCCGACCATCCAGACCACCGGCTACTATCTCGTCGAGAAGAATGTCGCTGCTAGGTGCCTGGCAGAAGGTTCCAGTCTACAGCCGGGAGACCTTTAGGCCAGGAGTGTACGGTAAGGGCCCGTGCATCGTTGAAGAATACGACTCGACCACAGTGATTGGAAAGCACTGGTCTTGGACTGTCGACGGGTACGAGAATCTTGATCTGACGACCCGGTCGAAGAGTCAGTGATGGTCTGGAGTCTTGATTGCCATTGGCGTCCCGGTTTGGACCTGTGGTCGATCTGGATTCCGGTCTAGCCAGCTTGCCGAGAGATAAGCGAAGATCAGAGTCGCCGAAGCTAGAATGTCCACGATTATAATTCCAGCCACCATTTGAGTGGAGAGACTCGTAACAATCGTCCATGTAATTCCCATCACGATGGGACCAAAGACGGTGCCCAGACGCGCTACAAGATTCGATACAGTGCTTGCGGCTGCCATCATATCCCGTCCCACGCCCATTATCAAAGTCATTGTAGGACTTGAGAAGAGACCGATCCCCATCCCAACAAGCAAGAGACGCCAGGCGAGATCCATCCAAGAGGTTGTCGAGGAGACGACGAGTGAAAGAGCGAGGCTGCCAATGAGTAGCAGTCCAGACCCAGCAAGCATGAACGGCCTAGCGTGATAACGGTCTGAAAGATATCCACCAGTTATCCCCATTGTCATCATGCCAAGAGGGACGAAGAGCAGGACCAGACCCGAAAGAGCGGGGTCGATGTGTTGTATCTCACTTAGGTCAAACGGCAAGAGATAGTAGAGTGCGACACTAGCGGATACGCTCGAGAAAAACGCGATAAGCGCCACCAGGAACTGTGGTCTGCGCAATAGCCCAGCCATTTGATGGTAGACGTTGTTAGCTGGTCCCTGATGTCCCAGGCTCACGCCTCGTAGGCTAAGAAAGCCAAGCAATGATGCCAGCAGCCCTACTGGTACGTTTACGAAGAAGATCGAGGACCATCCAAAGTTAGCTAGGAGCAGGCCGCCGATCCCTGGACCTGCTACTCCTCCGAGAGGAGCAATAGTGCCGACGATTCCCATGGCTCGACCCCTCTCCTTTGGCAGGACCACTGCGGCAGCGAGGGCGACTCCTTGCGTCGCGATCAATGCGGCGAATCCGCCCTGGACTATTCGACCGGTTAGTAAGACGAGGAAGTTTGGTGCCAAACCACATGCAACACTCCCGAGCACAAATCCGAGGATCGAGACGAGGAACGTTGGAAGAGCGCGGAATCGGCTAACCAACGCTCCTGACGGAAGAACTAGCAGGGTCAAGGGTATCGCATATGAGAGTGTTATAGCGGCAGCAATGCTGTCCGAGAGTTGGAAACGGCTTGCAATTGGCGGTAGCGCAAGCGCTACGATTGTTGCGTCGAGAGCGGAGAGAAACAGCGAGAGACCAACAGCCACTATCGCCACCCACTTTCTCCAGTCTTGTGAAGCTACAAGACCGACCTGAGCGTTCATGGGACGAAGTGTGCGCTGTCCGGTTTCTAAGTCAATCCCAAAAGGCTTTGGCGTTTTTGGACAACAGGGGTCGGACATTCTGAGAGTCTACTCGAACGTGCTCAAGCCTGATTCGCAGACGTTACTGAATGAATATCTGTCAGCTCCTGACGCATCATTAAGCTAGAGCGGACCCTCGCATCGATCATGTCCGCATCAGCTAAGGTGATGAGACTTCCAGTCAAATATTGCGTCAGCGCCACCGCAGTGGCTGCAGGCGCATGAAGAGATAGTCTGGGTTGGACAGACACAGTACGGCTCCCGAGGATGGGGAGGCGGAATGGTCCTCGTCCTCTTCGGAGGATTCTTCCTAGCCGTAGGAGTATTCGCCACAGCGCTAATCATGGCTGCTTTCGGACTCCTATTCATGATCATCGGAATCCCACTTACCTATCAGGGGATCATACAGGGCGGTATCCGATTTTATCTAACAAGCTTCAGACTCGTCAGAGTAAAGAAAGGAAGCATCGTCGCGCAGATCTCAAGAGAAATCTTCCGAGGCAAGAGTCTCTCGTCCTTCCTTCGCGTAACGAAAGCGCCCCGGCGTGACGAGAGGGGCAGGTCATCGCAACCAGTCGAGAATTTCCATGTCGAGGTCCTAGACCCGAACTCGGGCAACCACCTGATGAGCCTCGGCTGGATACCAGAACCATCCGTCAAAGCCCTAGAAACTATCAGCCAAGACGTTTACTGCCAATACTGCGGGCGCAAAAACCTCGCGTCGAGCGCCGTCTGCTCCGAATGCGGGGCAAACCTCTAGAGACAGAGAACACACTCAATATCCAGCGCAACGATCAATCGAGTTTCAGCAGACTCAAGTGGGTCAGAATAGAAAGGCTAGTCTGAATGAGCCTTTGAGGACGACGAGGTTCCTAGGACGCTTTCTGCCGCTGGTTGGGGTACTAGTCTTAGTGGCGTTTCTAGTTCCCGTGAAGGCGTTCCTGACTTTGGTATATCCGCCAATCCGTCCTCAGTGGCAGGCCCATCGTTGAGTTCTACCATTACTCTCACCAGTCTAGGAGGTTTCTCGGGCAGTGTGAACGTTTCAGCCTCTGTCTATCCTTCTGGTCCTAGTGTCTCACTGACCAGTGGCGTCTCGAGCCAGAGTGTTATCCTAGACTTGCCGGCGGGTGGATCAGCGTCTACACCCCTCTTCGCAACCTCGTATGTTAGCGGTAATTTCACCATAACCATAACGGGAGTAAGCGGCCCGCTCTCTCATTCGGTGCCTGTAATTTTCGAGGCCCAGCCTCTTCCCGCTGATTTTAGCATCGATTGTTGCTTCTCCCTCGGCAATGGGAATATGGGCCGTGTAGCAGCGGGTGAAAAACTACACTTCCTGGGGCTGGGTGACGAGCATCAACCATTTCTCCGGCAAGGTAAACCTGACCGCAACCCTCAACCTCAATGTGAAAGTCTCCATCAAGCCATCCACGCTCATTGTTCCCGAGGCTGGAATGGTCGAGCCGACTATCACGTTCCGAGTACCTGCCAACGCGACGCTTGGCCGTTACACTGGCATTCTAACAGCCACCAATGGCTCGATAACTCATACGGAAGCCTTGACACTCACTGTGGACCCGCCACTGCCCGCCTGCCCTACATGCTTTCCGAGTGTTTGGTCATCCATTACAATCCTCTCAGCTGCAGTCGCATTATCCTCACTAGGAACCGGGATCGTCTTTCCGAGAGTCAACAACAACCCCAAGTTCACCCGGATAGTCGAGAACGTCGTCCTTGTTTCAAGCCTCGTATCCATCGGAGTCATAGTCACACTTGCCACAGGTCTCATCTTGGTATGGCAAGGTTGGCTAGGACTTACCTGTATTCGATTCTGGGGATACGGGTTTCCATTCACTTGGCGAGAAATCCTTAGTTGCGGGAACGTCTCGCAAGAACTCAACTGGTATGCCTTCGCGTTCGACGCGATATTCTTCACTGCTGTGGGCTATATGGCGGTTTTTTCGTTCCATGCAAAGTGTCGTGGCAGGGTAATCAATCATCCGACTACGTTTCTGATCGCGGCCGGATATGTAGCTGTAGCAATGGCCTGGTTTGGCTTGATCGCTCTTTGAGATGGCTCATCCTAATCCGGCCGCATTACTCCTCTAACGGAACGCTCAGTTTCCCATCAACGGCCAAGACATTTATGAAGAGCGCGGAAACTTTTACCCCGATAATGCCCAGCACGCAACGGATCCGATACAGATTCACGATCACAAACTAGACATCTTAGTCGGCAATCCTTTGGAGTGAACAAATTGGCTCAAGGCTTCGAATCATTCGGCTTGAATCCGCGTCTCCTCCAGGCCGTCCGGGAGATGGGCTTCCACGAAGCATTCCCGATACAAACAGAAGCAATAGCACCACTCTTGAAGGGCAGAGACCTGATCGGACAAGCCCAGACCGGGTCCGGCAAGACACTGGCCTATGCGTTGCCGATGCTGCAGAGGGTCGAGCCACACTCACGCGAAATCCAAGGACTGGTACTAGTTCCAACCAGAGAGCTTGCTGTGCAGGTCGCGGGCGAGTTCGAACGTCTTGCCAAGCATCTTCCATCACGGACGATGCCAATCTATGGTGGCTCAAGCATGAGAATGCAGATCGAGCAGTTACGTCGCGGTTATGCGAAAATAGTCGTAGCCACGCCAGGCAGATTACTCGACCACCTGAAGCGTAGAACCGTCGATCTACACGGTGCCAAGTTCGTCGTTATCGACGAGGCTGACCGGATGCTGGACATGGGCTTCATAGACGATGTCAAGTCGATCCTCGAGAATGTACCCCGAGGCCACCAGACGGCACTGTTCTCAGCCACAATGCCCAACGAGGTGGTCAAACTCTCCCAACGGTATCTGTCCAACCCTCTGCGAGTATTCGTCGACAGCGAGGAGATCGCCGTGGAATCACTTCGCCAATCCTACGTCACGGCAGAAGAAGACGCAAAGTTTCCCGTTCTAATCGCCATACTCAAGACAGAGAGAATGGAGGGAGCACTAGTCTTCTGTTCAACAAAGATCAGAGCAGCTCATCTCGCCGAAGCACTTGCAAGAAACAATGTCAATGCTGAAGCCCTGCATGGCGACATGTCTCAAAGCCAGAGAAACGCTGTGTCACAGGCCTTCCGCCAGGGACGGATCGACGTACTCGTCGCAACGGACGTTGCCGCCAGAGGTCTCGATATACCTTGGGTCAGCCATGTGGTCAACTATGACATGCCAGACGATCCACTCATGTACTTTCACCGAGTGGGACGGACGGCACGAGCAGGGAAGAAAGGAACGTCAATCTCGCTTGTCAGCCGTGAAGACCACGATATTTTCAACAACATCAAGAACATGACGGGGACTACCATCGAACAGGACGGGAGGTTCGCGCTGGAAGGAACCGCTCGAACACGCTTCCTACTACCTTCGCGACCTGCAAGGTTTGGCGGTCGCGGGGGAGGCAGAAGGAAGAGAGACCATCGTGGAAGACAGAAGAGGTCCAGGGACGCTGGCAGGTTCAGACGCCACCGACGACGCTGAGAAGTCAGACGGACGAGTATCCCGTTTGAACAAGAAAGCGAAGAAGGATCAGCGGGATGCCATGCCAGGCTATGAGGTCTACGCGAAAGCGAGGCCCATTATGACCTTATGGCGCTGGGTTGTCGCCAGCCTTGTCTTTCTAGTTTTAGGTGCCGGAGCTTGGGCCGACCTGCCTAACAGCCTATTCGGGGTTTTCTTTTTTGTCGCGTTTGCTCTGGCCGCCGCCACAATCTCCGGATTCTATCTGCGCAGTAGATGGATCCCGATCGGGATCAAGCGTGACGGAGAGAGACTGCTGATCACCGGTATTGCAGACTCCGGCATAATGGTTGCTTCAAAAGTCGAATTTACCAGTCCGACCAGTCTCTATGTGGAGCGTTGGGGCGAGAGGCTAGCCTCCAAGAAAATGATTCTGTTCTTTGCGTCGACTGAAGACGCGAGTAAAGTAGCGGACTGGCTGAAACCGGGTGCAACGCAGGGCGAGGTGCCACCGGTTTCGGGCTAGCCTAGGTTCTTCCCTTTACTCTTGGAAAGTTCTGATTTCAGCTTTTGTTCGATTATATCCGCGTCTGCTGAGGAGTCGAAAATCATTCTAACATCCCCATAATGCCAAAAGCCGGTAGAGGCAACTAGGGTTACTGCGTCTACGCGTTCTATTTTCTTCGGAACCACCTCGAACATGTTCCTGCCAGGGTCCACAACAAAACAGATGCCTCTCTCAAAATGTATGCGAGACCTCTTCACATAACCAGCCTCGCCTCCGGGTGCTATGACCATTGCCCACACATCCTTATTGCCGTTCAAGCTTCTCGGCAACCAAAGATCTCATTGTCTCGCTTGCATAATCCTAGCCACTAGCTGCTCACCGTTTCTACAGTAGACATCTACAGGTAAGTCTTAAAACAAAACCCCTCTCTCCGCCTTGGACATCAGGGCGCGTGAGTGGGGCCTCCCACCCGTTGCGCCATAAGAAAACCCCGGAGTCGGGAGGCAGAATGCATACGCAAGCAATCACAAGACAATGGATTCCTAGAACCGCCGAACTAACACTCGCCGCTGGCCTGGCAGCTACCTACGTCATCACTACCTTCATTCCGTTGACGCCATTCATCGGCGGGCCCGCCTTCATCACCCTCGAAATCGTCATGCTCCCAGTAATAGCCGCAGTACTGAGACCAATACCGGCACTCGCCACCGCATTCGTAGGCAGCCTGGGAATGGCACTCGGCCAGCCCAGTTTCTACCAAGCCTTCGGGCTACCAGGACTCCTGGTTCCCATGATCGCCGCAGGAGCCGGAAGCGTTGCTTTCCACTATGGCCTTGGACCCATCTTACCATGGGCCTACGTCCTAGCGGGCGCAACATACTACATCGCCCTATCCAGAGGCGGAACACTCTTCTGGCTCATACCATACCTCCTCGTGATCATCTCCCTCCCCGCGGCCTTTCGACTGAAGGAAAACCCACGAATCGGAATACTAACATTCTACACGGCCATGACCGAACAGGTCACACTCAACATTCTCAGCATAAGCCTCCTAAGCCTCACAGGACCAGTATGGCTAGGAATTACGCCTCTAATGTACTTGGAACGGACAATAGCCACGTTCGGAGGCGCAACGGGAATCGTTGCCCTTAAATCGGCACTCGGAGGCAGACTCGACATAGCAGAGAGGATCCGAAAGGAGGTGAGGTAGGAGAAATGTGTGTCACTCCAGTTGTGAAGTGTTGGCACTGTGGAGAATGGTTCGTCAAGAAGGCCAATCGTGGAGAATTCGAAGATTGTCCTCACTGTGGAAAGGGCTTCGAGGATCTTACACCAGAAGCGCAGGTGGCTGTGAAGGCGACTATAGCGCCCTTTTTCGAAGTGCCTAGGATAAAGCAGATCGCCTAGATCTCACAACTCCATTCTTTCTTTGACTACAACCAGCGGAGCCCTAGCAAACTGAATAACAAACAACACGAACCATCTGATCGCTTGGACAATGCTTCTGGACCCGACGACGACGGAGATCGTCAGAAACTCGCTAGTCTATTCGAGCGAAGAGATGGGCATAGCCCTCCGAAACACCTCCTACAGCCCCAATATCCGCGAGAGAATGGACCACTCGGCCGCAATCTTCGACGAGGAGGGAAGACTACTCGCCCAGGCGGAACACATACCTGTACATCTAGGCTCCCTGCCATGGGGACTCGCTAGGACACTCGACTACTGCGAAAGAGAAAATATCGATCTCGAACCTTCGTCAATGATAATGGTCAACAATCCATACATCGCCGGGACACACCTGAACGACGTAACCGTCATCAGGCCAGTCTACCACTCCAACAGACTTGTAGGTTACGCCGCCAACAAGGCCCATCACTCCGACGTCGGAGGCAGAGTCCCAGGAAGCATATCCGTAGACGCCGAGACTCTCTTCGACGAAGGCGTCGTCATAGACCCTCGATACATGATCCGGAAAAACCGGATTATCAAAAGCGCAGTTAGAGCTCTATCCTCAAGATCTCGCACTCCAAAAGAGCGGATGGGCGACCTCAAAGCCCAAACAGCGGCCAACATTACAGGAGAACGTAGGGTCCTCGAACTTGTAAAGAAACACGGACTCGAAACATTCAGGCAAGCCTGCACGGAGTCGTTGAGGAAGACAGAGCAGCTCGCCCGGCTGCGACTCTCAAAGATGCCAACCGGCACATACCAAGCCCAAGACTATCTCGAAGACCCGGACGGAGAGAATATCCTACTGTCGGTCAATATCACGCTCTCCAAAGGGAGCCTGAAAGTTGACTATACCGGCACCGACAAACAGGTATCTAATCCACTCAACGCGGTCTTCGGAGTAACCCTCTCAGGCGTATACTACGTCACCCGAACGTTGACAGGAGACGATGTCCCCGCAAACCACGGAGCCTTCGCACCGATCCAAGTCCACGCACCCGAAGGAACAATCCTCAACCCAACCTATCCCCATCCGGTGGCGGGCGGCAACGTGGAGACGAGCCAGCGGAACGCTGACCTTCTCTATCGCGCATTCAGCCAGGTGGTCCCGGACAAGGTCCCGGCGGATTCGGGCGGGTCCATGAACAACGTCATGATGGGTGGAAGATGGAGGGGAAAGAGGTGGGCCTTCTACGAGACAATAGGAGTAGGCCTCGGAGCACAACGCGACCGCGACGGCATCGACGGCATACAAGCAAACATGACCAATACGATGAACACGCCGATAGAGGAGATTGAACGATCCTACCCACTACTCGTCAGACAGTACGAGCTACGACCTGACAGTTCCGGACCCGGACGCCACCGCGGAGGCACGGGAATCATCAGATCCTACCAAGCACTAACCAATGAGATTACAGTAACAGTTCTTGCAGAGAGAGGACGAAACCGGCCACAAGGGCTCTCCGGAGGCGGACCCGGAGCGAGAACAGAAGTTTCTCTCTACAAGAAAAAGAGAGGCCGGTCAGAGAAGATTAGACTACCAGTGAAAACCACTGTCATCCTCGATGAAGGAGACATCATCGAAATCAAGACCGCGGGAGGCGGAGGCTATGGGAGACCGGAGAAACGAGAGAGGCAAAGAATCGAGGAGGATCTTGAAAATCGAGTAGTTTTACTTGCAAAGTAGGAAAGCAACAATCTTGAGAAATGCTACCTCAGGTGATATCGATGAGCTTTGAGACTGTCGTAGGGCGGAGAGAAGAGAAAAAATGAGAAGTCTCTAGGAAGGCGTTGTTGGAGAAGGTATCGGGGCTGTGGCTGGGGCGGACCCGGGCAGCGTCGCTCCCTTGGCTCTTCGAGTGAACCAGACGATTAGAGCCGCAGCGACGCCAGCGGCTAGTCCCGCTATTCCAAGCGGCACCCATGGCATGGCGGACAGCAGACCCATGAGAGTTGATGTCCGTGATGGGGACTTGGGCAGGCTAAGGCTGGTCGTTGAGAGACGGAGAGCAATGTCGATTGTCAGAGCCATGTCCCGAGTTACTGTAACTGGGACTGGACCTGTAATCGTGCCGATGGTCGTTTGGGCCACGCTGTGCGTCGTCAGACTGGCCGCATTATCGTTGCGGAGTAGCAGGCCCGTGCTCTTGTCATAGCTCCAGAGGAGCTTGAGGATCACGGCCGCTGTGGAAGTGGTAGAGCTGAGCGGATTGCTCGGGTCGGGTATGCTTATGTTGATAGACTGAAAGAGTTGGCTTGTGACGATCCAGGCCGACCTCGTCCCGATGCTCCCGGGGAGGTTCAAGCTCTCACTACCCGTGACGCTACTCCAACCGTGCAGTATCTGGACTGGGCTTCCGAGGGACAAGGGTGCGTTGACCCACCACGTGGTATAGTCTGGGGTATTGGAGGCTAAGAGCGTACTCTGAAATACCGGGCTAGTGACGCCAGTCGCGAATGTGGCTCCAGCCAGTGCTGAGGCTAATGAGGTCGAGAAAGACTCGACTATGCCAGTCGCTGTGCTTGGTGACTCTGCGCGTGTCGACAGATTGATGGACTGTTCGTAGCTACCCGATTCTGTGACCGGAGTGAAGCTGATTCCGGGGAGGGGCGACACGGACAGGCTGATCTGGTGAGAGACGTTGAGGTTGCCCTGACTGGTGCTCAAACCCACTACATTCCACCCAAGATTTCCGCCCAGGTCTACTTGGAACGAACTTGGCAAGGGCGGGACCACTGGAGCAGAGGCAGCGGGAGTAACGACTATCGTTCCTCTCATCCAACTGTAGGCTAGGTCGTAGTACTGGTAGACGCCCGGTTGCAGGAAGCTTACTCGGAGGCTGCCCCCGCTTGTGATGTTGCCTGAGAAGTTGGGAAGACCGATGTTGGCTGTAGCGTTGGATTTTACATCATGCTGAAGTGTCCCCAGATTCGTCCAGACTACCATGCCTCCTTGCGATACAGGGGCGAACATTGGGCTGAAGCTACAAGCTGGGTCCCCGCTGGATGAGCAGCTACCGTCGTCCAGGATTGTGACGTTCGCCAGGGTGGGATTACCCGTTGAGGGGGGTGCGCAGGCCTGGGGTGTGTAAATTGCCGGATCGGAAGTGCAACTCTGGCTGACTTGGATCTTTCCCGTCAGATTGTAGGAGGCCGAGGAGCCCAGACTCAACGGCGGCGCGGCATAGACGGGAGCTACCGCGAGCAACAGGAGAGTGAAAGCACCGACTAGTGTCATGTATGATTTTATGAACAATTTTGTAGTCGAGGTTGGGTCTTCTGACAAGCATAAAACTGTTCCGGGTACATCTGACTATTCTCAGATAGCCGCGGGATGAGCATCCTAGAGCCTCTTATACGGCTCATTTGTCGAATAGCGACTTCATCCGCTAGCGAAAGAACCGTGTCCTTCGATGACTGATCTCATTGAGAGTCTCAACCAGTTCATCAGTACGAACCCTCTGCTAGGCATCTTTGTCACCAGCATAATTGGCAATGTTATTCCGTTCTTTCCCGTCCCATACCTGCTGTTCGTCGTCTTCGTCGCCTCGACAGACACCGGCCTTAGCCTCATACCGGTCGCAACAATCGCCGCCTTGGGCGCCTCTATCGGAAAGTTCACAAGCTACACCCTTGGATACGGAGCCGGCCGAGCCTTCTCTGGTAGCAAGACCAAGTTTGACTCGCTCAGAAAACTGCTCGGTGGAAGCGCCTTCCTTGCAGCCTTCGCATTCGCCGCACTGCCTCTGCCGGACGACGTCATCTTCATCCCGCTCGGTGTAATGCGATACAGCCCGGTCAAGACATTCGTCTCCCTGTTCACCGGAAAGTTTGTCCTCACCCTCTTGATCGCGTACGTCGCTCGGACCTCCAGCGGCTTCCTCGACGTTCTCACGGGAGGGAGCCTCTTCGCCTCCATAGCCTCAGCTGGAGCGGTTATCATTATCGCAATACTCATGATGAGAATAGACTGGGAAGAAGTGCTGGCTGCGGGCCGTAAAGGCGCATTCCGTCGACTCCTGAAGAGTCTAGTTCGACGGCAAAGAGGCCGTCAAAGGGGCTCACAAGAGGACTCGGACCCTTCCAAAGAGAACCGTTCAGACTAATAGTAATCGCTACTCCTTAGGCTTGGTAAAGGTCCGGGTCAGGGTATACTTGAAGGAAGAGAAGACTGTTATCCGCTTCCTGTGAATCAGGACCTCGACTATGGCAAGGGCTAGAAAGAGTATCGCGACCCAGAACCTGATCTGGACAAGGACCGTAGAGGCGAGCCATAGTCCGAAGAGGATTGTCGCGTTCCTCATATCATACTCCAGATCCAAGAGACACATGCACGCGTACAGCGACTGGGTCATCGTCAGCAAGACCTCGTCCCGATGCGCCAGAATCGGCACGGAGTCTAATGCACCGAGACTAAATGCAAAGACCACGGGGATGATCGCCACAAGGGCGGTCAGCTCGCTGACAGCAGATGAGACAAAGTTGAGCAATGCCATGGGCGCAAGCTTGATCTTTCTAGCCCAGTGAAAAGCGGTCACTTTCTCGGGAAATTCCGACAAGAACGGGGCAATCCACTGAATGAAGAAGAAGCCAGCTCCCGCGCCGAAAAGTGCGACCGCGATAGTGTTGATCGAATCAACGAACGGTTGTGATATGAACACGAAAACCAGACCAGATAGAAGGAACAATCCTACAATAGCCCCTATCCTGGTACGTTTTCCACGGAGTCTTACTATCGCCTTGGGAGGCGCGTCCAAAACCTCTTCGGGATCCTCCTTTTCAGAGGGAAGTCTTGACAAGATCGTCATGTAGACAATGAAGATTGCAAGGAGCACACCTGTATCAAGAAGGTCCAGGGCTCCTCTGAACCAGATGATCGCGTAGAAGGCGGTCGCAGTCAGCATGAATGCAATTTCTACACTCTGTTCTCTCCGAAGGGCAATCACGCCGCTACCCTTCAACCCATTCCTACGCCTCTGAACTATCGCGGTGAACAGGATCAGTGGCCACCCGAGCCCTGTCAGCAGCCTGTTGGCCCCGGTGAAGTTCGCGGTGACATTGGGAAGCCAGTTAGCAGGGTCCTTGCCGGCATTCCACGTGATCGCCCCCTCGACAAAGAACTCGGGAAGAGTCTGTACAATAGCAACTATCGCTAATGCAAGACCCTGGCTTATCGAGAACTGGGAAGCCTCTGCCGCCCAGGCAATCATCATAGCGGCGGAAACCACAGCGACAAATGTCAAGAGCGCGACCAGATAGGTCAGGGAAGAGTACGAGGCGGAGAACTCTTCGAGCGTGATGACAACAGCCACTCCAACTATAGACGTGAGGATTAGGATCGCGTAGCTAGCTCGAACCCAGCTCACTCAGGAAGCACTCTCTCGACGCCGAACTCTCGGCCTATTTCTTTACTCTTTGGGGCAGTTTTCGAAAGACACTCTGATGTCGAGTAGAAGAAGCGACGAAGGATTGTCGCTCGAAACCGTTGACCTTTGGACCATGGACCTGTCCTACGTTCAGAATTGAACGGCGGGCTTATCTACAGCGTGGCTATTCCATTCTATACGGATATCCAAGTGGTCTGATGTCGGACAAGCGATTTGTCCAACAGTCCGGTATCGACGCCTTTAACGGAAACGAGCTAATAGTAAAAGGCGCACTGGAAAGCCAGGTTGGCCTCATAGCAGGCTACCCTGGATCACCCGTAGCAGAAATCTTCACGATTCTGGAGGAGAACGCGGACATTCTCCGTGAGGTTGGACTCTGGGGCGAGATGACAAACGACGAGTCGCAGGGTGCGGCTGCCCTCAGTGGCGCCATGGATGTAGGCGTGAACGCGATAGCCGTCATGAAGAGCGTTGGACTAAACGTCGCCGCCGACCCCATCAACATCATCAACTACTCAGACAAGTACGGTCTGAGCGGGATGAAGGGAGGAGCAGTCGTCGTATGCGGCGACGACCCCCACGCCTCCAGTACCCAGGTAGCCGGAGACAGCCGCGCGTTGATGGAGCATCTGAAGATGCCCATCATAGAACCTAGCAATCCGCAGGAGATCAAGGACTGGATTGGAGAAGCCCTCAGACTCTCAGCCCACTCGAACCTGGTCGTAGGCTACCTCATCACAACCTACCTAGCCGAAGGAGGTGGAAACGTTCAGCTCTACGAGAACAAATCCCCTGAGATCAGCTTCAAACACCCAATCACCCTCGACATCTCGAAAGTCGACATCAAACGGAAAGTCAGCATCCCACCCAACACGTGGGATCTTGAAAGGGAGATTATTCGGGACCGTTTTCCGAGAGTCCACGAGTACGTTCGAGAGCATGCTCTGAACAAGATTCTCTATTCAGACGGTAAGAAGCATAACATCGGTTTTGTCGCTGCGGGAATCTCTTACAGCTACCTGGAACAGGCTCTCTGGGAGCTGGGCTGCGACGAACAGTTCCCAATCCTCAAACTTTCCGTAACCTTCCCCATAGACCCCGAAATCTTAGAGCAATTCTCGAAACTCGCCGATAATATCGTGGTTGTGGAGGAGAAGGGGCCGATAATCGAGAACCAGATCAAGACAATCCTCCGAGACATGGTCCAAGACGGAAAGATCACCAAGGAACCCAACGTCTGGGGAAAAGTATTCCCGAAGGACGAGGACGGGTTTCCTGAGGAGAGCGGACTAACCCCCTCGACCCTCATCGAGAAGATCGGGGGACTAATCCTCGATATCGGAGACCGGATCGCGAAGTATGATGAGAAGAAGATCCAAAGCGAACTAGATCTCCTGACAGAGATCAAAGCATACGGAATACTGGTACCTCCTCGGTCTCCGGGATTCTGCGCCGGCTGTCCCCATAGAGAGACGCTCAGCGCAGTCCACTCGATGAGAGAAGAGCCGGCTCACAAGGACATCTTCGCCCACGGAGACATCGGTTGCTACTCGATGAGCTTCCTCCCGCCCTTCGGTGAGATGCACAACCTAACCGCCATGGCGCTGGGCGGCGCTGCCGGGAGCGGCATGGACCCGTTCGTAACCAACAAGCAGTACGCGTTGATGGGCGACTCGACATTCTTCTGGAGAGGCATGACAGCCATCTCCAACAGCATCAAGGAGGCCCAGGACATCCTCTACATCATACTCGAAAACAAGAACACGGCCATGACCGGCCACCAGCCCACCCCCGAATCGGGCCACAACATCATGGGCGACAAGACCACCGCCCAAGACATCGAGAGCATCGTCCGAGCAATGGGACAAGGACAGATCTACGTCAGGAAGATGCCTCCCTCAAACCGGGAGAAGTACATGAAAGAACTCGACAAGGCCTTCGCCATACCCGGCGTCAAAGTAGTCATCGCAGACAAGGAATGCGGAATAACATTCCACAAACGAAAACGCGCCGAGAGAAACCGGATTATCGATCGGCAGGGATTCATCCCCCGCGAAGAGTTCGTCAACATATCACAAGAAGTCTGCGAAAACTGTCGCGAGTGCACAAAGAACACCGGCTGTCCGGGACTGACGATCATAGACACGGACTATGGCGAGAAGATAGGCATAGACCAGTCCACATGCGTCAGCGACACCTACTGCACCAAGATAATGGCCTGCCCCAGCTTCGAGAAAGTGATAGTCACAAGAAACAAGCCTCCGAGACCCCGCGTCAGAAAGATCTCCCTCGACGATATCCCACCCCCAAACCAGCACGGTTTCACTGACACTTGGAGCGCTTTCGTCAGCGGGATCGGAGGAATGGGGGTCGGAGTGCTCTCCTCAACGCTCGCTAGAGCAGGCACCAAGGAAGGCTACACCGTAAAGTTCAACGACAAGAAAGGACTCGCCATCAGAAACGGAGCAGTATCCGCCCACATCAACTACGCCAAGGACAGAGCCAAGATATCTACAATCGTACCCAACGGTAAAGCAGATCTGCTCGTCGGCCTCGACATGCTCGAGGCGGAGAGAAGCCTCATCTACGCCAGCCGTGCCCGGACAACAGCCGTTGTAAACAGTAGCATCATACCAACCATACCGATGCTTGCGGGAATGATGAACTATCCATCCGATGTGGAGGACAATATTCGGAAGCATACAAACTCGGACGAGTACTTTAGCGGAAGAATCGGAGAAATATCGGAACTCTTCTACGGTAACAAGCTCTTCACAAACATCATCCTGCTCGGAATGGCCTTCCAGAAAGGCCTCATACCAGTGAGCGAGAAGAACCTCGTCGACGCGATCATGGAGACAGTCAGCGCGAGCCAGAGAAACAGGAACATGGAAGCGTTTCGGCTTGGACGAAAGCTCGTGGTGGAGCCTGAACTGTTAGAGTTCAAGAACATCGTTGCTGACGAGAAGATTCTCCAGCTCTTCGGGGCCAAAGAGACCTACCAGCAGTTATTGGACAGAAAGTCTGACACGATACTCCACTCTTTCTGGATGTTCTGGAAAGGCAGAACAGCCGCCGAAGCCTACCGGAGCATCGTCCAGGACGCGGTGTCAAAGATGAACCTCGACGAGGAGACGAACCGGAACCTAGCCCGGCGGGTCTACGACATGGTAATGTGGGGAGGCCTAGACTATGCTCGGAAGTACGTTGACAGGGTCCTAGAAGTGTTCATGGTCGATCGCGCCGACAAAGATTACCAAGCGACCAAAACGGTGATAATGAACCTGGCCAAGGTCAACGCGATCAAAGATGAGATTTACACCCCACTACTCCTGACGGATGAGGAGAAGCTGGAGAGAGACAAGATACGATACAACGTTGACGAGGAGAACGGGGACAGGATCAAGTACGTCCATCTCAACCGTCCCGAGTTTGAGATCCTCGGAAAACAGGTGCGGTTCAATCTTCCACAATGGCTTGCCCACAACTGGCTGATGAACATCTTCAAACACGCTAGATTCACGCGGAGCATCCTTACCCGCTGGGGATGGCACAAGAGAGAGCTGGGATTCCGAGACTGGTACAACGACGAAGTGATAGGATTCTTCCTCAAGACAGCAAACAAGAGCTATGAGCTTGCCCTCCGAGGACTGCGAGTCATCAACGACCCCTACAGGCCCAGCGAGTTCGCCGTCACCGGCTTCAGAGAAGTAATCTATCCAAAGATGGAAAAAGCAAGACGAGACTTTGAGCAGCTGATAGGCTCAACTCCTCCACTGCCAGAGATTCCCGTACTCGCATCCTGAACGGCGACAGCCCTGTTCAACGCAACCTTTGACTAACGACATCAACGTTCTAGCTACGAAAGCGTATAGATCATTCCACATGACCGTGGCCGTGACTATCGGCTGAGGGAGTATCGGTTATATCGCGGTAAGCGGATACTCTTCCCATCTGCTCGGATAGAGCCTTGACAGTGGAAGATCGTCTCCGCAACCCGTTTGACCAAACGATCGCGCGGAGGCCGTACACTCAGGCCGCCTTGTACCGGGCGGCGCTGGCCGACGCCCGCTTCTCCTCTGGTTTCGGAATGTATCCCCCCGTCAAGCCCAGCCGCCTAAGACCCGCCGCCTGGCTCGTCTTCAAGTTCGGCTTCGTAGGGGGACTCGGGCTATTCCTCAACGTCTACATCATGTACATCCTTACCCAGGTCAACGCACTTACTGGTCTACTCACAAGCGTACTCGGAAGCTCCTTCTACATCGTCTACGCGATCATCAGCAGCCAAGGCGCAGTCATGGTCAACTTCCTCCTCAACGAAGGATTGGTTTTCAGGGGTAGGAAGGGCGTGGCCGGCTTTTTGGGACGTTTTGCATTCTTCAATTCAGTCGCGTCCGCCGACCTGCTCGTAAGAATACCTATTCTATGGGGCTTTACAACGTTTCTCGGCGTGCCTGCGCTTCTATCCAACTTCGAGAGCATTCTGTTGACCTTTGCAGGAAGATTCGTGATCAGCGCAAAGAAGATCTGGCCTAAACAGCCTTAGACTTTTGCGGCCCGACACGAGCTTCGGTAATCGGACGATTGTTGAAATCTTGGACTTGACCCTTTGAATCAAATCTGACGAAGAAGCCGTATCGCTTATCACCTTTCAGAGCGATGCAGTCTCGTCCCCGATAATCCCCCTCAATCTTGACCTCGTCGATGCTCTTCCATCCTGTGCGAGACTTGATTTCTCGGATCATGTTCTTGAACTCGACCGCGCAGATGTCGCAGCAGAAGAACATCCTCTGCCCCTCTACTTCCTCCCAGTAGTCTCCCCAAGTAGCCTCGCAGAGCACGCAGCCTTTCTCAGGCACTCTCAAACTGTCTACCCCTCTCGAGTCTGGCCATAAGATAACGGTCGAAGGCGTCGATCGACCTCATGAAGGTGGCCTGGACATGCTCGACAATACTAAATCGGTCTGCATACTTTGCGGCAAGGTCCAACGCTTCTTCGGAGTGTCCAACATCGGCCTCGTAGCCTTCTCGCAGGAAAGCCCGAGTCGCGTCCGTGACCTCTCTCGTTTCCAGGATTGTTGGATCGAAATAGTGCATCCTTGCTCCTTCCTTCCTGAGATTACGGTTGGCAATAAGCTCCAGTCCGTGCATCGCCACCATCGCCTCGACCCAGTGATCCTGTTGACAGATATTATCCCAGACTTGGATCGCCTCGACAGTATCGGTCAGTGCTGGCGTTGCTAGAATCTTTGTTCTATCGAGACCCAGGCTCTCGCCCATCCTGAGCAACAGCTCATAGTGGCTGGGCTGTTTAGGGCCCGACCCTCCAAACTCTGTATTGATATTGTCCAGCTCGTACAAGATCACGTCCGTCGCGTCGGTCCGGGCCATTATGAACGAGCATGATCGGACCCACTGCCTGAGAAAGTGCTGGTGCTCTACCACGTAGCCCAACAAGGTCCCGCGGTTGGGGTGCTGAAGTGCTAGCACAAACGGGTGAGGCCGAGAACCGTAAAACTTCTCAACGAACCGTCGTTTGACCCAGTCTTGAAGTCCACCTTTTCGAACTTTGAAGAATTCTGCAAAGAGCATTGAGAGGCTCTTCGCATCGGTCTTTGTCTTCGTGATGTTCCGGTTAAGCCACATCACGTGAACAGCGTCGCTCGCAAGCGCTTGAGCATAGAAGTGTTCACCTAGCCGGGTAGTATCGCCGGGCTTGAAACTGGCGCCGCAGCAGGGACACTTGGTCAGGTCCTAGATCACGACCGTTTATACCGGAAAGTCTTCGGGCATTCGGCTCCGGAGCTTTCTATACTCGTCCTCAGCGAGATTCTTTTCGCGAATTCTGGCCAGAGTACTTTTGACTTCTTCGGGCTTTAATCCTCGCGCGTTGCCCACCATCTCTACCGTCTCCTCAAAGTTTGCATGGCATGCCGCGTAGCAGTTGCCCATCCCGGTCAGCAGCTCCCGCTCTTTCGGGGTCAATGGCTAGTATCTTCGGACGAAACTTTCGACAGGGTGGGAAAAGTCGAGTTGTGGTGATAGTTCAAGGTGGAAGAGCTCTCCGGGAGGTGTCTTCTCGAAGGCGGAGTCCTGTTTCTGTACGAGCTCGTTTATCAGCATGACCCGTTTCCTGACAAACTCGCTCTCCTCGGCCGCGGGGAGGGGACCGAAGACTCTAGGGGCGGCGAGGCTTACCGCGCCGTACATTGACCATGCCACGTCTCGGATCTCCCACTGGGCGTCAGGGGCGCATCGGAGGTTGAAAAAGTGGATCAGCTGCCGGGGACTCATACTCATGACAATGTTTGTCGTCGCCGCGTTCGGTCGGAGATACCTGCTGTCCTCGGCCTTGATTCCCGTAGCCACAAGGCCCTCCTCGGCCTGACGTGTCAGGTCCATGACATCGGCAAAGCTCAGCTCCATCTTCCGGCCGTGGATCTCGACCGGGACCTTGAGATCCTCAGGGATTCCTGATGGTTTGAGATATCCGTAGCTCCGTGTTATCTTGACGTATCTTTGTGATTGTTGGCTGAAGGAGGCTATCCTATGCCGGACTATCTGGTGGCTCGCGGCGCGGCTGACGCCTTGGAGGTCGAAGGTGAAGCTTCCGTGGCGTAACAGATCGTCCTGGGTCATCTTGACACCCTCCTTCTCAAGGTTGCAGATGAGGCTGGGATAGTTGGTGTAACTGAACAGTATGACCTTGGTAGTCGTGGATCTCAACTCTTCAGGGTAGGGGCGAGGGCGGAGGCGATGTTTGGAGCCGCAGAGTTTAGCGTGGATACAAGCTCCTTGCTGAGGAGTGTCTGGTTCTTGGCTCGGGCCAGCTCAACGAGTACTCTGAGGTTTGTTGTTACGATCCATCTCTCCTCGTCAACTCTGCTTGTCTCGAAGAATTTTGACGAGTTCATGAGGGAGAGAACGTCTTTCTCGCCTGCCTCGACGAGCCATGTTATGCTGTTGTGCTCTAGGATGTCATAGTGTCCCAGTTCCAGAGAGCGCTTCAACAGCCCCGTTATTCGTTCATGGTCGAAGACCTTCTCTCCCTCCAGTGCCTTGTCGGGTGAGGTGTAAGCGAACAGCTGATAGCCTGGATGTGGCGAGTAGCATGAGCGCATGGCTGCTGCGCAGACCCGTTCGAGGTCCGGTTCGAAGCTGACAAGCTGAACGCGCACTAGGAAGTGCCTCGAAATCCTAGAGGCGTTCGGTGCCTAATAGAATTACGGACACGAGTTTGGCAGGCCTCGGTTCCTATCGGGTCATTCTGCCTATTCACGAGTCGAGTGGTGCTCTGTGCCTGTCAAGAGTTGTTCATGGAGACACCAGCCTTAGCACTTGGTCAGCTAACTATGAGAATGCTGAGCGAGGAGTTTCAGGACCGATGGCCGAAGGCGAGGGCGGGAGTAATTCTCGAGGAGACTCTCCGGTCGAGGCGACCATCGAACCGTTCTTGGACATGCGAGACCCTACGTTCAGGCGTATCCTGCGAGCCGCCACCAGCAAGTTCAACCAGATGATATGCCCTCTGATGGCCTCTGTCTGTGTCCGGGACCTCTGCATGTTCTGGAACGACCACTCAAAGTCCTGCTATATCGTGGATACTCTGAAGGCGAACCTCTACCATACGATCTGTCCCAAGTGTGGATCGACGAGTGTCACGGTCTCGGCTCATGAGGGGCGGTCAGGGAAGAGCAAGACGTTCAGGTGCGACAATTGTGCTAACGAGTGGAGTAGCGTACACTGAACGCCATAGCTATCCAATCAGGGGCTGAGGCGCGATTTCTCGCTCCTCTTCCTCTTCGAGGCGCGTCTTGATCCGTTTGAGCCGGAAGAAGTCCTCTCTAGCTCTCTCCTGGAGACTCATCTCGATGTAACGGATCGTGTTCAGTATCCGTGGAATGACGATGTATTCAAGACTGTTGACCCGCCTCTTCGTGGCGGCGATAGCCTCGGCCAATCTACGAATCGCCGCCTCGGCGGCTGAGAGCTCGACCACGTTCTTCACAGCCTCCGTCATCAACGCAACAGCCTCGTCCAGCTTCGCCGAGGTCCCTATCATCGAGTAGGGATAGCCTTCAAGGGGTCTCACCTTGACCTCTACGTCGGGTATGGAGACTCCGATCACGTTCCTCGTCGTTGCGTCCACATCAAACCTGTCTTGGGCGGTTAGAGACGTCTCTTCAAGCCGTGTCGCTCCCATCAGCATCTGAGCCTCAGCAAACCGGAGGTAGGTCCGGCTGAGAAGGTCCTGCGTCTTCGCCCTCAAAGCGGTAATCTCCCGGGCGAACTGGAAGAACTCGATCATCAACGCGTCCAATTTCTCACGGAGGAGGTCTTGTCCCCGCTGCGCTATGTTTCGTCTCTTCCGGAGGGCTATGAGCTCCATCCGGGTCGGACGAGCACCCGGTATTATGTCCGGCATTTCTCTAGTTGTTCTTCCCGCGGTACTTTGGATGCCATTTCTTGATCGTGGCCGGGTCTATCCTCTTGAGCTCATTGTCTGGGAGGACGCTGAGAAGGTTCCAGCCGAGGTCGAGGGTGGTGTCGATATCCCGGTTCTCGTAGACTCCTTGGTTGATGAACCTCCGCTCGAACTCGTCCGCGAACTGGAGGTAGAGCTTGTCCCGGGCCGAGAGCGCTTCCTCCCCAACGACGGCGACGAGGTCTCGGAAGCTTCGTCCCTCGGCGAAGGCATAGTAGAGCTGATCACTCACCTCACGGTGATCCTCTCTTGTCTTGCCCTTGCCGATTCCCTCCTTCATCAGTCGGGAGAGGCTGGGCGCGGGGTCGATGGGGGGATAGATTCCCTTCCGGTGGAGTGATCGGTCGACCATGAGCTGTCCCTCGGTGATATAGCCGGTCAAGTCTGGGACGGGGTGGGTCTTGTCGTCTCCCGGCATTGTCAGGATGGGCATCTGGGTGATTGTGCCCTTACTGCCTTTGAGTCTACCTGCCCGCTCGTAGATTGTGGCGAGGTCTGTGTACATGTATCCGGGGTAGCCTCTCCTCCCCGGGACCTCTTCTCGGGCTGCGGATATTTCACGGAGCGATTCTGCATAGTTTGTCATGTCGGTGAGAATGACGAGGACGTGGTTTCCCTGTTTGATTGCAAAGTACTCCGCGGCCGTCAGCGCGAGTCTCGG
>Ga0209761_1000187_pt1 | contig 35530 bp, 32 predicted proteins | sample GraSoi013_1_40cm_4_FD_185818 | JGI IMG/M metagenome (GOLD analysis project Ga0209761, IMG submission 185818) | Grasslands soil microbial communities from the Angelo Coastal Reserve, California, USA - Sample 09_25_2013_1_40cm (SPAdes) (version 2) | ecosystem: Environmental > Terrestrial > Soil >... | reverse complement strand
TCATAAGTGTCGGGTTCGGAATAGCCTCAGCCACGGTTGCCACCCTGCTCTATTTCACCATGAGGAGCATCAGACAAAGGGAAGGATCAAGGGAAGGGGAACTGTCACCTAGACGGGCAGCGACGAAGAGGACGGTCAAGAAGCCGCAGGTTTCATCTGCTAGAAGCGAGAAAGACGCCGTGGCCGTAACAACGGTGCCTAGACAGAGAGCCTCAATCGCTGGGACGTCAAGCGTCAGGCGTGGGACAGCCCAGCAGAGAAGTGACGAGGATGACCAGCCAGAATAGAAAGACGCCCCTAGACTCACCAAGGTTCGGACATGGATACTATCCATCCAATCCCAAGGGCACAAACCGCCCTTATCGAACCGGATAGGTAGACGATCGGGGAGTGAAGCTGAGATCTTCTAATCCCCGGGTGAATGTGCACGAGCGATCATGTCGAGACTCCGAGAAGGCATATTCCTGGTCCTGTGAAGGTCCTTCTGATTGTACAGTCGTTTGTTATCGCGTATCTTGGGATCTGGATGTATGAGAATTATCAGAACGACTTCTACTTTCAGGCCTACGTCAATGCGTCGCTGCAAGGCAGCGGCTTCACGATAGTTGCGTTGAGCAGTGTAGGAATCTTCAGCGCCGTGGCGATGGGACTCTACATGAAGCTCCGGCGAACACACAAGGAGCTGGAGCATCTAATCATGACAGAGGACTCAACCCCAGAAGAGCAAGGTTCCAGCACGATTCTCGAGCCCCACGTAGAACAGCACCTGATCAATATGATAAGAAAGGCGACTCCAGGTGATACGAGCGGTGCCTCATCCTCGATCCCGATTCTTAAGCGAAAGGACGCTCAATCCTAAGAACAAACTTCGGCTATTTGGAAAAATCGTTTCTTGGCTGTCTTGGGAAGAATTCCTAGTTTGGAGTTCAATCACCCATCCATTTTCTACCCATATCTTCTCAGGATAACTCGACGGATGGGGTTCGTCATCCTCAAGATTTAGTCGGAGGGAGGATGGGCCGCTCGGAGCGGACGGTTTCTTTTCCATAGCTAGTTATTCACCACTGACGGACCATGAAAGGATACGAGCGCTTGTGAGCGGAACCTTGAAACCTTCGCACTACGTCCCGTACCGTTTCAATCGGGACCTTTGTTTTCTCTGCCACCACTTCTATAGAGCCATTTTCGTCAAAAACCATCTTTAGCACCGGGTCCAATCGGTCGTAATCCAGCGGGATCTCATCTGTTGCTCTATGGCCAGGGTATAGCTGAGGACTACTTGGCTTCAGCACCATTCGAGAAGGTAGCCCCAAGTGCTCGCCTAGTTTCCTCACCTGAGTCTTGTACAGGTGGCTGATTGGGAGAAAGTCTACTCCACCGTCTCCGTACTTTGTGAAATAACCGATAAGATCCTCACTCCGATCACCAGTTCCAGCCACCAAATAGTTGTTCAGGTTGGCGAAATAATAGAGAATGATCATCCTCGTTCTTGATCGTATATTCGCTAGAGGTATCTTCGGTTTCTCAAGTTCCTCTCCTATGCCAAGGGACTCAAAGAATCCGTTGACGATTGGCTGAATATTCACAAGCTCTGACTTGATCCGGAGTTCTGCGGCCAATGATTTTGCATCGTCAATGTCCTCCTTGGGAGTGAAGGCGGTCGGCAGCAATACCCCCATAACGTGCTCTTTCCCGAGCGCCAATACGAGTAGCTTGACGACAAGGCTGCTATCCACGCCTCCGCTCAGCCCAACGACAGTACCTTCTGCCCCTGCTGCTCTTACCGTCCTTTGAATGAAAACTACAATCTCATTCTTGACAGCTTCCCAATCGAGGTCAAATTCTGAGAGCGACACGTTTCTCATGTCCTCGCCTTTTTCGCTTCAATCCCTGAGGGCTTAACGATTCTGGTGACTGCCGTCTTATCGAAGGGTTTTGGAACCGCTCCCTCTTCTCGATGAGAGCGTACGTCTCTTCGGCCGCCGCTCCGGGGGAGCGCTTGCTCTACCAGGGGGTGGAGTTGTTTACTCCTACGGCGAGGTACCGGAGCTTGGACTCAGCATGAAACTTGGAACGATCAAGGACTCGCCAGCAGTCGAGGACTGTCGCATGTCTCATATTTCCGAGGAAGACTGATGGAGAGAGGTTTCTGAACTCCTGCCAGGGTGTCGCTATAATGCAGAAATCAGATCCTCCTAAGCAGGAGGAGACGTCCGAAGCGAACTGTATTCTGTCACCCAGAGCTCTCTTAGCATGATCCATTCCCGCCGGATCATAGCACTTGACCAATGCGCCGTTGTCTACTAGAGATTTGGCAATGTTGACCGCGGCGGAATCTTCCACGACGAAGGTCTTGGGCTTGTAGGTCAAGCCAAGAACGGCAATTTGGGGCTTCTCGATTCCGTGAAGACTCTTTAGAATTCTCCCTGCGAGTGTGGTAGCATATTCCGAGTTAATCTCATCGGTAGCCCGGCTCAGCCTAGCATTATTTCCAAGCTTCTCTGCGATATGGGAGAATGCTCGGTTGTCTCTGGGGAAACATGGGCCGCCGTAGCCCAGTCCGCCCTTTAGATACTTGGTCCCGATTCGAGAATCGAGCCCGATTGCTTGAGAGATGACGTCTACGTCTCCGCCCGGGATCTTTTCGCATAGTGCTGCGAGGGTGTTCGCGAAAGAGATCTTCATTGTCACGTAGACGTTGAGGGAGATTTTTGCGAGCTCGGCATTCCAGAGACTCATCCTGACGATCGGGGGTCTGTTCTCGCAGAATCGGTCATACATCCCTGAGAGGAGGCTTCCCGATTGCGCGTCTGATTCTCCAATCAACACAAAGTCTGGCTTCAAGAGCCCGCGGACCACTTCGCCTAGTGCAATGAACTCAGGATTGTAGCAGAGCCCAAAATCTCTACCACACACCTTACCTGACAATCGCTCCAAGAGAGGCCTGAGAATGGAGTCTGATGCGCCTGGAAGGACAGTGCTCACAATCGCGACTAGGTGAAAAGTGTCCTTCTCGCGAATCGTTTTGCCGACAGGTTCCAAGACCTCCTCGATGTAACGCGTCGAGAAACCGCCGATGGTGTCGCTTGGAGTGGGAACAATTACAAATGACACGTCCGACTTTTCTACGGCCTCGACGGGATTCTCTGTTACCCTGATCATGGACTTTGCCTTCTTCAGCATCGATCCGACTGGGGGCTCGGCGCCGGTAACCTCACCCGCGGAAACGGCCTGAATGATTTCGGGTCTCACGTCTACACAAACAACGCGAAAGCCTCTGGCTGCCCATGAAACGGCGAAGGGCAATCCCAGCTTGCCTAGTCCGAAGACAGAGATGGTGTCTGGAACCTTCAAGGTTTTTTGCCCTGTTCCGAGATTTTTGTTTTGATGCGACCGAATGCAGGGATTCTTTTCCTAAACAAGGCTAGAGCGGCGATTGTGGCGATCGGGATGGAAAAAAGTGTTACTGACGGCAGGTTGAGGGAGACAAGACTCGCCTTGATGCCGTTGGCATATATTGGCATAGAAATATAGATCATTCCCGGACCCGCGTAGTAATAAGTTAGACCTTTCAGAGTCGACCCTGATTCTGCGTCTAACGTCCAAAGCTTGTTGTAGGTTTCCTTCCACAAGAGCCCATGGAACCCTCGTGGAATAGATGAAGCGACCATGTCCTGGTTATCCAACCATCTCTGACCAACAAGACTCGATGGTGGTTGAGAGAATAGGACGAACATGGGCGCGCCTTGCCCATTTCCGCCTACCGTAATAATGCTATCATATTCTTCGCCCGGTCTACCGCCGCTGAAACTTGCGAGGGTAGTCACCGCTTGAGGCGTGCTGCTGGCGAGGTTGAGGATTGAGGTCGAAGAGTTGAACCCATTCAGCAATCCTATGCCCGTTACTCCCAAGTCGTGAGTCACGAGGCCATCATCAGCGAGCGAAATTGGCTTTGGAAGTGCGGATTTGGTGTACGCCGGGACGGACAAGGATACGTTGACAAATCGTACAGTTATGCTTGGAATTCCAGGAGGCAGGTTTAGAGCAATGCTGAGGTCTTGGGTGACACCGAACATTCTGGAGATGTTGTCCCATTTGTCAAACCTGGAGTAAGGGATCTGTAGCTGGACTGGGTTTCCACTCGTTACGTTCTCGTCAAGTCCAACATAGTTGGGGCAACAGGATGTGGGCGGACTGAAGCTCAAGCCGAGCCTGACATCTTGAGTCGCTTGGATCGACAAGCTGATCGTCAAGTTGCTCAATAGTGGAACCAAGGTTGGAAGGTGCGACCCGATGTTGAACTGGGAACTCTGTGTCGTGTCTGTGCTTGTCAAGTTGACGATGATACTATTCGGGGTGGTCAGTAATGCACCTTGAGCATTTGGTGTTCTGTACACCGGCGTCCAACTCGTTGGGCTCAGCGAAGTGTTGATCGGTCCTCGGTAAGTTGACGAGGAGATGTTAAATGAATTTATCTGGAGGATGGGGGCTGATTTTGCGAAATAGTAGGCCCCCTCCTCGTGGCCGTTGACCAATTGGGAAAATGAAAAGGGCACATTGACGAGTACTCGGTTTCCATTTTGATTCACAACTGGCTGTGATCCCAACTGGCCATCGATCGATGATACTACGACTACACTGCTTCTCTCTAGGAGCACTTGCATTTGGGAGGTATACTGCGCATAGGTGTAGGAATCTGTGACCACCACATCTAGTCGGGCTGCAGTCACTTCCTGAAGGGAATGAAGGTAGAGAGGGATTACGAACCTAGGGCCGAGTCCGATGCTCGCGAGCATAGATAATAGTGAGTTGTACTCGTTCTGGGAATCGCCACCAGCGGAGTAGAATCCCACTATTGTCGCGTTGGTCGCAGTCAGAATCCCGGTCGAATCTTGCGGCTTCACGATCACTTGCGGGATCGAGTAGGTTGTGTTTGTCCGAGAGACGGTGTAGGCGTATGGTCTGTCCGAATAGTTTCCAATCGTTCTACCGGATGTATAGTCGTCGAAGATGACTGCGTTCACAGCATACCAATCGAGCCAGAAGGCTTCGCCTGCGAAGTTCCTGGAAGATTCGAGGAAGGAGGAAACATTTGCTGACGGCTGGTCATCAATGTAGAGCGTTTTTATCGAAGAAATATCGTTCTTGTAGAATACCTCGGTCGCATACCAGCTGTGGTATAGAGGGTCAAGATTTAGCAGTTCTGTTCGACCGCCTGTGTCGAACCTGTCCGGTTGATAGTACTGGAAGGATCTCGTTAGGAATCTGTTCTGCAAGGAGATGCGATAGTCGTTTGACGGTGTACCGAGGCCAGCTTTCAATTCGGAGTTGAGCTGATCCGTAAGGGGCTGCCAGTTCGCCGGAGTGATTGAAGGGATGGTTACCAGTGCGTTGAGGGTTATGAAGAGGAGTATGACGGTCTGAAGGATCGTGAAGAATCTCTGACCAGTCAGCGAAAAACGCCGGCCCCGTCGGATTCGGAATAGCGGTTTTTCCATTGTTGCAAGCCTACCGCGAAGAATGGTAAAGAGGAGTGGAATCGTCATGAGAAAAATCCAACCAAGATTCTCAACTGAGCTATAGGTTGCCATTAGCCGCGGAAGATACGGCCAGAGAACGGGGACCCAGCCCATCACGAGCCAGTAGGACCCCATGACCATCATGGAGACTAGAAGTGCTTTCTGGACCGGCGAAACCCTGGCTCTGAACAGTCCACAGCAAGTTGCCACGATCAAGATCGTGGGAAGATAGACGGGATTGAGGGTCGATGTCCATTTGGCTCCGGGGAGAAGGAGCATGTTCCAGTAGTTGGGAACCAGAACCTGGTGCCTGTATGACGAGTACGCCAATGCTTGGATCGCGAGTGGGATTATCTGCCACAGTGTGAGTCCGAGCAAAGGGAGAAAAAATGTACCGATCCTCTTTAGACCAGTAGCTAGATTGTCGATTCCCGCGCAGAATAGTAGGAAGATTACAGTTAGGAGGGTTCCGGCGATGGCGACGAAAACGTCTCCGAGGTACACCACTGTCCATGCCGCTAGGCACAGCCAATATTCACGCGTGGACCGACCTCCGTAATTCACTTGCGACGCGTAGCGATATGTTGCTCCGACAGCGATGAACAACAGAGGGATCGTGAAGGCCCTATCATATGCACCTCCCCAGATGGTAAGATTCCAGTAGGTATTCGTCGACCATGCAAGAATCGACATCGAGAAAGAAAGAATCCTCTCCAAACCAACGCTCCTCGCGAAATAGTAAACTGACAAACCGAACAGCAGGAACGCGGAGATAAACTCGATGTGAAAAGAGGATATCGCATCCAAACCCATCCGCACCAGCAGGGCCGGAGCGGGATAAGTGAGCCAGCTCAAACCAATAATTGGAACAGAGCCTGCGAAGATGTGGGGATCCCACCACAAATAGGGAAAGTTTGACGCGAGATTCTTTACTAATCCCACATGGTATATCGCATCATCTCCAAACGGAGTTTGATCTTGTAAAAAGCCGATGACAGAAGCGATCCACAGACCAGCTGCACATAGTACTCCACTGTCAAACAGGCGTTGAGAGACGCGACGCCCTGCTCGAACCCTCACCCTTTCGGCCTATCCTGGATTGGTGCCTGACCTAACCTTGAGTGAACCCTATTGCGGTATTCATTCTCCGCTCGCAACCATCGCGACTCTCTGAACGGCTTCAGCACTACATTCATGATCAATCCTATATGATGGCGGTTGAAGTCCTTCATCCCCATCCTAGTCCTTCTCCCTGAGACGAAGATCACCATGTCGAGGCATGGGCGGATCCTCGCGGTCTTCGAGAGCTGTCGGGTGTAGGTACTGTCGCCAAAACAAGTGTCCTGGAAGCCTGGCGTGTTCCGAAACAGGTCAGTCCTTACCGCAAAGAACGCCGTGCTCGCATTAGCTTCTTTTGTTATCCAGTAGATGAAGGTATTCAGCACGTGAAAAATGGCGAATTCGACCTTCGCCCAAACAGGAGCATCATACGGATATGTAGGACAGTAGATACCGGCCAGCATCGGATCTTTCTGGAATTTTGAAGCGGCCGAACTCAAGAGCGTCTGCGGCATGAGAGCGTCTGCCCCTGTAAAGACCAGTATGGATCCTTTCGCGGCGGCCGCAGCCGCGTTCCTTGAAGGAAACTCGCCTATTCCGTTGTTGTTGACGACTCTAGCTCCATAAGCTCTGGCGATGCTCTGGGTCATGTCAGTGCTGGAATCATCGGCGACGATTACCTCGTAGTCCTCAAACTTCTGCCGACGGATAGATTCTAGGAGACGAGGCAGGAACCGTTCCTCATTGTAGGTTGGCACTATTATTGAGAATAATGGAGGGATAAAGTTAGCTCGGGTCGCAATCCTGCTGGGGAAGCTTGACCTCTCCGCATCGCCATGCGGGGGGTTGTCTCCGAGCTGGTCCGCTAGGTTCTCCACCGGCTGCCGGAGCTCCACGCGCCATGCCAGCAGATTCCAGAACAAATACCTTGCTCAAGCTCCCGACACTGTGGGATACACATAATCACGCGACCGAGAACAAGGCTCATATTCGCCACACTCTTCAGTCTGACGCTAGATCTTGGAAGGTGGAGAGTCACTGAGTGAAAGGAGCTAAATGTTGCGGTAGAGTCAGCATTATTTCAAGAAATTGGACTTCGGAGCTCTCCTAGACGCTCTGTTCGGATTGGGAGCTGTCTCGCGAACCGTGGACTTCCGCGTGGGGGCTCGCACCATTCATGTATCGGTGCCTGAGGATTCGATTTTCTTTAGTCTGAAGGACATTCTCTACAACAGAGAATACGAACTATATCCACAGTTCGAACTCATGAACCCTCGAGAAGTTATTGTCGATGCTGGGGCAAACGCTGGGCTTTATACTATTATTGCATCTTTATTCGCGAAGAAAGTCATAGCACTGGAACCCGATCTGGGAAATTTTACAACACTTCTAGAAAACTTGAAACTGAACGGAGTTGAAAATGTAATCGCCTTGAAATCGGCTCTTTGGAGCACTGACGGTGCCGTCAAGTTCCACAAACGTCGCAGTTCACAACTCGGATCAATCAAAGTGCACGCCGACTCGAAAAATGTAGAAGCCGTCGAAGCTGTATCTCTCCGAGGACTGCTGAGTACGATTGATGGAACAGCGCTCGGACACACAATTGATCTCCTCAAGCTAGATATCGAGGGTGCTGAGTTCGACGTCATTTTGTCGTGCGGTCCTCAAACTCTAGAGAGTGTTTCAAGGATCGTAGCGGAGATTCACACCGAGCACGGAGATTATCAAGAACTCACCCGGAAGCTTAGGCAGAGTAAGTTCAGCTATGTTGTCCTTGATCGCCCGGCGAGGAAAACACCCGACGAAGGAATCCGAGTTATCTCGGATTATCGAGTTAAGCTATTGATAACAATAGTCGATGGCATAATGGCACTATCCCATTATCATGACTGGAGTTCATTATTGCTTTACGCCTCCAAAGACGCTAGCGATTTTCATCGCCACTCTCAACATCGGTGGATGCCGAGAGTTGTAGAATCACGCATCTTTTGAAGGGCGAGATTAGGCGATTCTGTCGTCAGAACACATAAAATGTTCTCCGACCTTTTGCTTGTGTCAACTTCATGATACCGTCCGAAGCTGGGCATGTCTTACCAATCTTCAGCCCCTAGCTGCCATCTCCTCGCAACTTCACCTGAGGTGTATTAAGAGTGAAACGTACCCGATTCCACTCTTCATGAAGCTAAGCTTGCTCGTCCCTCTTGGTCTCCGAGTGAATGTGATGGGGACTTCGACGATAGAGAATCCCTTCTTCTTTATCCTGATCAGCAACTCGGCCGTAATCTCAAAATTCTTCGCGATGAGTTCATCTCTGATGCTCTCTACTGCTTGGACGGAGTATATTCGGAACCCTGAGGTAATGTCGTTGGATTGCATATCGAACGCCTTCCGTAGCACCCAGTTTGTTGAGGCGCTGACCATTCTCTTGAACCATGGCAGTTCTTTGACGAGACCACGAGTCTTGGATCTAGAACCGACGACCACATCGGCCCCTTTTGCAGCTTCCAACAGAAACTTGATTTCTTCAGGGTCATGGTTGAGATCGGAGTCCATGGTCAACACATAGTCGGACCTATGGTTGACGAGTCCTAGTCCTTTCTTGGTGGCCTTCCCCAAGCCCAGCCTCTCCGCGTTGTAGTCGACCCTAATTCGCGGGTTTCCCTTTGAAAGCTCAACTACTTTGGCCAACGTTGCATCTGTTCCTTCAACAACAAAAATGACTTCGTATTCGATGGGTAGGTTTCGGAGAGAAGTGAGCAACCTGTCGGCGAACTCGTCGATCACCTCTTCTTCATTGTAGAGTGGAATGACTGCGCTGATCTTCAAGTTAGCTCACAATGCTCCGGAGCTAGCCAGCGTATAACGTTAGTCGTGATACAATGGATAGAATTGGGGGCATCATTGGAGCATCCTGTGGAGCTATGGCTGGGACCGAGCTCGATACCCTACTCGCTAGCTTACGCCCTTGAAACTAAAATGGCTCTTGAGGGTTCGGTGTTTGGTTTCAGTCTACTGCGGATCCGTCCAATTGCGGGAATTCTTCTTCTAAAGACCATAAGTGGTATCAGGGTCGATGCCCCCAATGCAGGGGTAATGACGCTATAGAGAACCTCTTGATAGGAGATGTTCATTCTGTAAAATGATATGCCTTTCAGGGGAATGTAGACTAGTCCGGGCCCGGCGTAGAAGTAGGGGAGAGATGTGGTGCTGTTGGATGAGTCTGTTGCAAGAATATTCCAGTTGTTCGTAAAAGTCTCTTTCCAAACAATGCCCTGGAACCCGGCGGGTACGCTTTGAATGTCCAAGTTCTGGTTCGTAGTCCATGTGTTTCCGATCCTAGTCCAGTCGACTTCTGGGATCGATCCTAAGCTGACTTGTCCGTTGGCGGTTCCGCCGATGACGAAGACTTCCGTGAAGCCCTGCATGGTTGTGCTATTGAAGGTGGCTAGAGGAATGATGTCTCCGAGGAGATTTGCAGGTCCCTCCATGGATGATCCTCTCAGACCGCCGGTATTATCAGAAAGAATTGTTGACGTACTAGACGTCTGGAGCTCCTGAAGAAAACCCGCGGCAGATAGGGACACTGGGTTTTTGGCCCTGTAGAGTGTGTAGCTTGGCTCGCTGATTGACGCGCCTGTCAGCTGAATCTTGGCTTGGCGGTGTCCTGGTGGGACCGTTATCGAGAGGTTGAGTCCTGTCGCGATGGCGAATTTTGGCTGGGGATTCATCCACCGGGTGAAGTTCGCAAATGGTATCTGCAAGTTGGTCAGCTGATCGGGGTTGAGTTGATGGTCTGCTTGGACAGAGTTTGAGGTGAAATTGCTTGAAGTATAGACGAGACCGACTGTACTGTTAACGTTGGATTCTATCTGTACTTTCGTGATCAGCTGGTCTGACAGGACCAGAGAGTTCGGCAGTGCCGCGTCTAGGACTAGCTGGGCCGGCTTTGTAGTGTCAGGAATATTGATTGTGAGGGTTAGGTTGTTCGGGTAGCTTTGGAGTTGGGCATTGGCGTTCTGGCTGTAGCCAGCGGTCCACTGTCCAGAGGTTAGCGTGACTGTTTGGGATGGGACGGTTGATGCGAGAGTCAGATTTTGCGTTTGGAGTGGGATTGTTGGCGAAAGGAGGTTGATGAGACTATTGGTTCCTGCGGGGCCCTGAGTCTGCAAATGTTGTAGAAGGGTTGGCGAGACCACATTGATTCTGACGCCTTGTGATTCTAGGTAGCTGATCCTCGCTGTGTCTTCTGAGTAGGTCGTGGGGTCTGTGATGATAGTGTTGATGGATCCCGGGCCGATATTGTTGAGTGTGGAGAGGTAGACGGGCACGACGTATCTAGAGTCTAGGCCTAGGTAGCTAAGTAGTGCGAGGAGATTGCGGTAGCTGGCGGTGGAGTTGGTTTGGTGCGAGTAGAAGCCTATGGAGGTTGCGTTGGTCGCGATCAATTCTGGACCGGGGTCCGTGGGACTTACAAAAACGAGTGGACCGTAGCTTGTCTGTACTGTTCTCGTTGTGAAGAGTGCGCCTCTTTGCAAGTAGCCTTGTGCGGTGCCGTTCACCGGATAGAACGCTGTCTCTAGGACAAGTGTGTCTACTCCGTACCAGTCAAGCCAGTATGCCGTTGAAGCGAAATTCTCTGGGGCTCCAATGAGGTTTGTGACATCGAAGGTTGGTTGGTCTTCAATGTAGACGTTGTTTAGAGTGGAAAGGTCGTCTTTGAAGAACACCTCGGTGTCATACCAGCTCTGATAATAGGGATTCAAATCTAGGCCCAATGTCCTTCCTCCCGCTTGGTAGAAGGAGGGGAAGTATAACGGGAAAATGCGGGTCAAGGATCTTCCCTGGAGTGACACCCGGTAGTCGTTTGACACGACTAGGTTTTCGGCTAGTGCCTGGGCGAGTGCTGTGTTGAGAGAGTTCCGGTCGGGGGGGCGGTTGTAGGCGACTGTTGGAATCGTGTCTATTATCACGAGTATTGCTAGGATGACGCCTAGGTATCGTGTGATCGTTGTTCTCTTCAACGTCTGAGCCATCCGAATAGGCAGGCGACTGTTGCTGGGAAGAGGAAGGAGAGAATGTCGAATGAGTCATAGGTGCTCCAGATTCGAGGAAGGTACGTCCATAGGGGTGTGAACGCTCCCATTATCAGGAAATAGACGCTGACCAGGTTGATCGAGAGCATGATCGCCGTCTGCTCTGGTCTTAACGGCGTCGAGTGGGATTTTTTCCGGAGAATAATAGCGAAGAGGCTGATGAGGGGCCCGGCCCAGAATACTTGAGATATTACGCTAACTGTCAGGTCAGAGCGCGGAGAGCCTATGCTGAGTACATGGGCGAGGAGAGGGACCCAGAACCAACTAGTCAATGTCAGGCTTGGGAGCAGGATTGCCGCAAGTCTAAGGACACCTGCTCGCAGGTTGTTCCAGCCGGCTGATAGAGCGAGGAATACTGTCGCAATGGCAACCGGTATCGCTGCTATGTAGACATCTCCGAGAAGAGTTGCGGACCATGTAGCTAGCAAAAGCCAGTAGAGTCTGCTGGATGCTCCTCCCGAGTTTTGGAGAGCAGCGTAGCGATAGCTCAGTGCCAGTGAGATGAACATCAAAGGAAGCGTAAACACTCGGTCGTATGCTCCGCCCCCAACGTATCCGAGGTACCCGATCGTTGCCCAGGCGAGGACTGAGAGCGCGATAGCGGCAAGTCTCTCCGAGCCCATCGTGCGGCAAAAGTAGTAGACGGATGGCCCGAAAGCTAGAAAATACGTGACGAAAGTTGCGTGAAAGACCGCGACAGGGTCTAGGCCGAGCGATACGAATAGGGCCGGTGGAGCATAATTCTCCCATGCGAACCCGGTGGAGGGTATGTAACCGTTGAAGGACCTGGGATCCCACTGAAAGTGGAGGAAGTTTCTTGAAAGGTCGATGATCTTCTGAATATGGATGAGGGGATCGTCACCCTGCGGAGCAGGGTTCGTCAAGAGACCCAGGCTCTCTAGAGCAACGGTTTCTATGAGGAGTAGGATAGTACAGTCCAGCAGCCAGCTCCATCTGGGAAGAGACGCCCATCGGTAGACTCGTATTGAGAGAGCCTTAATCTTCAAAGAAGTCTCATTCCTTGCGTCAAAAGTTGGACGTTGTGAAGAGCCACTTCAACCTGGCGACGAGGCTTGTCGGCTTGGATAAGAATTGTATGCAGGCGCACGATGCAACTTCATTGGATAGGGGAGGTACAAAGCCAGGTCCGGCGCAGTCGAGAACTCGGTTCTGAGCCCGCCGGCAGTTCCTAATGTGCCTCGGTGGCAGTAAGATGGAATGTCATGCGATTGTCCACGCTGTATCTGTAACTTTCTCCCGGGACAAGGAGGGAAAGGAAGAGTAATACGAATAGCTCGCGAGCCGTAAGATTGCATATATGATGCGTTTCGCAGTACCGTGAAGGGTCGCGCAATGAGTCGCATACTTGTAACCGGAGGCGGTGGGTTCATCGGAGCCCATCTAGCAAGCGAGCTCCGGAAGAGAGGGAACATTGTCAGAGTGGCAGATGTGACATTCAATGGGCACGGGCTTGGACAGTATTGCGACGAGGAACTACTTCTTGATCTGAGAGACCTTGGAAACTGCCTAAAGGCTACTGAAGGTATGGACTTGGTATACAATCTTGCAGCCAATATGGGGGGCATCGGGTTCATCACAGAGATAGGTGCGGAGGTGATGCGAGACAACATCTTGATCAATGCTAACATGTTGGAAGCAGCGCGACTCAACAAAGTCAAGAGGTTCCTGTTCACAAGCTCGGCCTGCGTCTATCCAGAATATCGGCAGATGACCCCGAATGTTATAGGCCTCAAGGAGGAAGACGCGTCCCCAGCCTCACCGGACACTTTCTACGGCTGGGAGAAACTTGCGACCGAGAAGATGTGTGAGGCCTACAAGAGAGATCACAATCTCGACATACGCGTAGCCCGATACCACAATATCTACGGCCCCCACTGCACCTACAAGGGAGGAAGAGAAAAGTCGCCTGCAGCCCTCTGCCGAAAGGTTGCCGAGGCTACTGACCCCGGGACGATTACGCTCTGGGGAGATGGCGTGCAAACCAGATCTTACTGTTATATTGACGATGCAATCGAGGGCACGATGAAACTGATGGAATCAGGCTTCTCCGATCCCATCAACATCGGGTCTGACCATATGGTCTCTGTCAATGAGATGGCTGATCTGATAATCAAGTGTTCAAGGAAGCACATAGTGAAACGGTACGATCCAACCGGGCCCCAGGGAGTTCGAGGCAGAAACGCGGACATTACCCTCGCTCGGAGGGTCCTGGGTTGGGCACCAAAGGTTAGTCTTGACGACGGATTGTCACGGACCTACAACTGGATAGCTCACGAAATCGCTGAGGACCGGCAGGAGCTCAATATTACGCCCACGACGGGACGGGGCACAAACCGGCCCGGCGCCTAGTCATGACCCCCGCCCCGAACCTCTTCTTGGAAGAGTCCAGATATTCATAGATATTATGGGGAATCATCGCGCGAATGATTCGCGCCCACGAATCAGACCTCGGTTCGCCTGAAAACACTATTAACTTGGCGACCGAATTCTAGTCGAGACCTCGGACTTTGGATTCGCCTAGAGCGATCTTCCTTGATCGAGACGGTGTTCTGACGAGGGAAAGACGCGACTACGTCAGAACCGCCGAGCAACTCGAGGTCCTGCCAGGAGTCGGTCATGCTCTCTCGGATCTTAGAAAAATGGGGTTTCAGCTAGTCGTAGTGACCAACCAGTCCGTCATTGGGCGAGGACTCGCCTCTCACGAAGAGATGAGTCGGATCCATGAAAAGCTCCTCGCCGAACTCAAGCGAGAGGGCGTTTCCGTCGACGGGATCTACTACTGCCCACACCTGCCTGGGGAGGGATGCAGTTGTAGGAAGCCTGAGCCTGGCCTTATTCTGAGGGCCGCGAAAGACTTGGGAATAGATGTTTTATCGTCTTGGATGATCGGAGACAAGGAGATAGATATTGAGGCTGCGAATCGAGCGGGTTGTCGTGGTATCCTGGTGGAGACAAACTCGGGAGACTTAGGGCGGGCAGTCGCGCACATCAGGAGGATTGAAGAGAATGTTGGTAATGATGAACTAGCATGATCAAGATCCGTGCTAGGGCTCCTCTCCGGGTCAGCTATGCAGGCGGGGGAACCGATGTTCCCCCCTACCCACAGCTAAAAGGCGGAATAGTACTCTCCTCCACCATCCAGAACTACGCCTACTGTTCCATTACTCCTCGATCTGACGGAATGGTTACAGTCTCAAGGGAAGACCAAGACGTTTCCGTTGGCCCCGGAAGACTCAGTGAACTGAAGGGCAATGGGGAGGTCGAGTTTGTCCGAGCTGTAGCGAAGAGGTTTGGACCAGACGAAGGCTTTGACGCAGACTTCCGATACGACGCGGTCCCAGGGACGGGGCTGGGATCATCCTCCGCTCTGTGCGTCGCTCTCATAGGCGCTTTCCGGGAATGGAAGGGCACTTCGATGACAGACTATGATATCGCAAACCTTGCCTATGACATTGAAAGGAAGGATGTCGGCATTCCAGGCGGTCTACAGGATCAGTACGCATCGACGTTTGGCGGCTTCAACCTCATCGAGTTCAAGAAGGACGTTAACATTGTCAACGCTCTCCGCATAAAACGCGAAACCCTGAACGAGCTAGAATACAGCAGCCTGCTCTGCTTTACCGGGAAGACCAGACGATCCGGGGGTATCCTTCAAAGACAGATAGAATCGTACGAGCACAAGGAGTCAAAAGTCATGAATGCGCTTGAACGGATGAAGGAGCTAACGCTTGAGATGAAAGACTCGCTCCTCACAGGAAACCTCACAGAGTTCGCAAGACTCCTCAATTCAGAATGGGAGACGAAGAAAATGCTTGACTCAGCCATCTCTACCGGTGAGGTCGACGAGCTTCTCCAAACGGCCAGGGCGAGCGGCGCCATTGGAGGTAAGCTTCTCGGAGCTGGAGGTGGAGGATTCCTGTTCCTGTACTGCGAGCCAGGCAAGCAGGTCCACGTGGAAAGAGCTGTAGAGCGTCTCGGGGGCAAGGCCTTCCCCGTCAGGTTCGACTTGGAAGGCTTGCAGACTTGGCGAAGCCCCAGGTAGGGATCCGGGTACATTGCAGAAGAGTTCGTCGACTCAAGGTCGATCCGCCGAGAAGACCAGGGAAGAGTCAGCAGCACTCGCGGCGATTCGTGCTAGCATCGAAACTAAAGAGCGACTTGCCAAGGATTGCATCGATGATATTGTTGAAACCGCGCGCGTAATTGCTGCGGCACTGCAGAACGGTCGAAAGGTAGTTTTCTTCGGTAACGGTGGAAGCGCTGCAGACGCTCAGCACATTTCAGCGGAACTGGTTGGGAAATTCAAGAGGATTCGTCCAGCTCTTCGGGCCTCCGCTCTCACGACTAACACCTCAATCCTAACGGCCATCGGCAACGATTTCGGCTTCGACGAGATATTCGCGCGTCAAGTTCAAGCATCGTTACAGCCGGGCGACGTCGCGGTTGGTATCAGTACGAGCGGCCGTTCACCCAACGTTATCAAAGGCGTCAACGAGGCGCGGAGGATAGGTGCGAAGACAGTAGCGCTCACCGGGTCAGGGGGGCGACAGTTTGCCGCCTTGTGTGATCACAAGGTGATTGTACCTTCAGACGATACCCAGAGAATACAGGAGTGTCATATCATGATCGGCCACATCGTCTGCGAACTGACAGAAGACCTGATAGGCGGAACGGGCCCTGAAGACGGAAGATAGCGACCCTAAAGTCTACGTTCCGATGATTCTCTCCGTCATAACAGGTTGTCTTCAGCCGATCCAATATTCTAGTTTACCAGTAATGCTTAAGTGGGCAAAATTCCATCGCCAGTATTATTTCCCTGCTTGGCAGATGGAAGTGATCGGCCGTTTGTATCTGAGGAAACTGTTTGGAAGTGCCAGGCCGGTTGTTTGACAAGCTCCGGGGGATCATGGGGCTGCGAGAGGATAAGTCTACGGCCGGCTGATGGTCCCGAGTCGGCCTCGCCGTCGCATGAGAATTCTTGGTATCCCTGCCATACTCCTTCTGGCCGTTGACCCGTGAATGATCTGGGCACTGGTCATGAATTGTGCTTCGTGCCACGTTTCAAGACGTAACCCGTGTCTTCTCTAGGCGTTTCCAGCAGACCAGTCTTTGTGTACGCCTTGGATCTACCCGTACGCGACTTAGATGCCGCTGTCTCGTAGGGTTTTTTCATTCGTAGAGAGGAAGCTATTAGCTTAGGCCATTCCGCCGAGTCTGAGGTCGAACCCCGGTTGTCAAGGCGAAGGTATGTTTTGATTGGGATGGTTGCGTTCGCTCCTGTCCTTGTCGAGGCCGTGCCTGGGGTCTACTCGGCTCCTATTCTCGGAGTTTCCACGTTACTAGTCCCGTACCTAATCGCGAGGTATGGTCTGGGTCATCGCCGGAATCTTCGTCTTCTGCTCGCAGGTGCATCGGCTGCCTTGGGAGTATTGTCCATCGTGACGGGACTTGACAATCTTACCGATGAGTGGAATACTCCGCAGTATGTGTCATTGCTCTTTCGAGGACAGGACTGGTATTCAGTACCACTCCAGTTTCAGTACGTGCTGATGGGGAGGCTGGTACGGGAATCCACGTTTAACGTCTACTTGCCTCTCCTGCCGTTTATCCAAGTGCCGTATGTATGGCTTGACTATCGCTGGTTCACGCTCGCTATGTGGGGTCTGATGGTCTATGCCGCGCGGAAGCGATACTTCACATCGATTGCGCTAGGTGGACAGTACCCTGCGCTGATGGCTGCGAACGGGTTCAACGACGTGATCCCACTCCTGTTCCTCACGTTGGCTTTCGTGACGTTTACCGGACGCCGCGCCAGAGCAGCCCAGCTACTCTCTCTCGGAATGAAACAGTTCGCAAACGTCTTCGTCTTCGTCTACCACATTCTACGCCGAGACTGGCGTCAAGCCACCATTACAGTTGTCGTCTCCATCATTTTCCTCCTGCCTTTCTTGATATGGGACTGGAAATCGGCGATCTGTACCCCTGTTCTCGATATGCCTCCAAGCTGTCAGAACACTCAGAATCTGACATTCAACTCGGTTCATTCTGACATCAACTTTGCACTATGGCCAGTCTGGGTGGTAGCCGTCTTCTACCGCACCCTCCAAGCTGCAACAATACGGATGAGCGAAAGACTTGGAGATGTTCGGATACGCTTCCGGGAAACCCTGGGTTTGGTTGTAAAGTGAAGCGTGTTACGCAGTTGGCGATAACAAGCATTTCGCACTAGGTCGCCTCCTCGACGACCCTTTTTCTCTTGCTATGTACGACCTCAAGGTGGCTGTACCCTCGAGTGAGAGTCGAAGGGTACATGAGTGTCATATGACGACTGGTCACAGCGTCTGCGAACTAGCAGATGAGATTCTTGGAGTCAGGCCTTGCGAATAATAGTTCTAGTTTCAAAATCAAGATCGAAGGCGGGTGCTGCCTCAGCAAAGGTGGACGTAGATCTAGAGAATCCTGGATGGCTTGTGAGAACGGCTAGATTTGAATCCGATGTGGGAATGACTGGTCGTCAGGATGCAGGTCCATAGCTTTTTTTTCCGCATAACCCTTAAGTGGGAAAATCCTAAGCCCCTACTCAGCGCAAAAGGTAAAACTCCGCAGACGTGATCGGCCGTTTGGTATTTTCCAAGTTCTTAGCTGGATTTCACTGGTCCGTAGGCAAGGTCAAAGAATATCTTCGGCTGAAGGAGGCTCTATTCAGGCCGACACGGTTGTCCCGTTCCGGCCTAGGGCTATCCGGCGCGCTACTGATTCTGGCTGGCTTGTGGCTGGTCGCAGTTGAGCCGAGCTTTGTGGGAACACTAGTCCTCGCTGGCGGCCTTGTCGGGTTTGGACTATTCAACTTGGTATCCGGGTTTAGAAAGAATCTGACTCTCTCTCGCGCTAACCAGCTTTCCTTATTTGGCAACCTTGTTCTAGCCATATCGCTCTACTTCGTCGTCTCTAGGCTCATCGAAGTCAGCTACACGACCGATACGGTGGTGGGGACTTACATGGGAGTCCTGAGGACTCTCCAGTTACAGAGCCCGTACGGTTTCTCTATCAAGCCACTCTTGGACAAGTTCGGCTTCTCGCCCTCGCTCTACACTCCAGGTGTTAACGGCTCATTCGATTTCCATCTGGCTTACCCCTCCCTCAGCTTCCTATCAATCCTTCCATTCTACTTGCTCGGGCTGCATGATATCCGAGATGCTGTCTTCATCTTCAATATCATGTCGCTACTCATCATATTTGCGCTGGCTCCTGCGAGGCTGAAGAGTGTCAGCCTTCTGCCGTTTACCCTGTTTCCTGTCGTAGTTGCGGCCAGTTGGACTGATAGCATCTGGGCCTTCTTCCTCGTTCTGACCACAGTTCTCTGGTACCGTCATCCCAAAGCAAGCTGGGTCACCCTCGGCCTTGCTGTCGCGGTTAAACAGATTGCTATCGTGATTGCTCCCTTCCTCCTACTGCGCCTATGGAAGGAGACTCCGCAACATAGTTTGCAAAGTCTGACTCGAAGTGTTGGCTTGATGCTCTTCGCTTTCTTCTTGCCTAACCTACCGTTCATCATCCTCAGTCCGGGCTCCTGGTGGGCTGACGTGGTGGCTCCATTCCTGCCGAACGCCCCGGCTCAGGTTCCTGGAGGAATTGGTCTGTCGGGCTTTCTCCTCGACGTTGGAATCGCACTCCCTTCTTCCTTCTTCCTAGTCCTTATGGGGGGTGTCTCCGGCATTCTGTTCTACCTTTACGCCAAGCATTATCGAGGCTTGAATAGCATGGTCTTTGCCTTTCCGATCCTCATCTTCTTCTTCTACTATCGATCATTCCCCAATTACATGGCCTACTGGCTATTCCCACTTGTACTCGAACTATGCCGGCTTGGCGGTCCAAACCTCAGACTCGCGTTTACAACGAGACTGCCCAGCATCGCTTGGCGGCCTTCTACAGGAACCTTCCTAAGGATCTTGCGTCAACGACTAACACCCTCTGTCATGGTAGTAATGACGCTGTCTGTGATTTTTGCAGGTGTCTCTGGGGCTTACATAACTCAGGCGTCTAGTCCCCGAACTGAGATACAGATCAACGGAGTAATGGACCCTGACAGCATCGGGTCAGCAACGATGATCAATGTGACTGTTACGAACTTGCTCGCGACACCAGTCTTACCCATCTTCTTTGTCAAGTATAGTCCCCTCACCTATTTCTGGGCGAGCAATTCGACTTCGCCGCTGAACAGCGGTTCTGCGTCCTCTTACGTGATTAGTGCTCCAGACGCCTTGAGCGCCGTTCCTCGCGGTGACCAATTCCACATCGTGATATACGACAAGTTAACGGGACAACTATTGGGTGAATCAACCTCATGGAAGTCAGACATTCCCGCTCCGTCCTTGGAGAATCCTGCGCTGAAGTGGTGGGTCTTGGATCCGAGCGTGGGAACTAGGGTTCCTTTCAACTGGAAGCTCTCCCTCTCCAACATCGACCCGGTCTGGTCCGGCATCAGCCCGTTGGGCGTCAATGGAACGAGCGGTGTGCAAATGATGCTCAACTATACATCCTCCCTGGTGGGTGTCGAGAGATTGGCTTTGTCGCAGAGAGCCTTGCTAAACGCCACGAATCTGAGTATTCACTTCAACCAGTCACTCACCACAAATATTGCAACCAGCCTTATCTTTGGAGCGATCGTGGCTGATGGAACCCACACCTTGTACTACGTATTCTCCGACAGGGCAACCCAACAGACCATCAGGCCATACTCCGCGAACACAACGGTCATCATCCCAACGCAACGGTCTCAGTGGAACACGATCAACCTCAGTCCGCAGCCTATCTGGAACGCTCAAGGCTGGGCGACCCCTCCCCAAGTAACCTTCACCGTATTCCTAGAATCAAGTTCCGCGGGCGTATACTACGCAAACCTCGACAGCATCAGTCCTGTCTAACCGCGAAATCTTGAGCAGAATACTGGCTATGCCGTAACTGGGTAGCTTCAACTTAACCCATTTATCGTGAACGCTTCCTCGGCATGTTACAAGAGGCTACTATCTTATTTGAAGGGTCTACTTTTAGCCGGCGGGCACGGAACCAGGCTCCGTCCGTTGACGTACACCGGAAACAAACACATGCTTCCCATCGCCAACAAGCCGATGCTCATGTACGGGTTCGATCAGCTAAGAGCGTCCGGTATCAATGAGATAGGTGTCGTCCTTGGACCCTTGCAGGAGGGGATCACGGGCGCCCTCGAAGACGGTTCAAAGTTTGGGGTCAAGGTCACATACATCTCCCAGCCCGAGCCTAAAGGCATAGCTCACGCAGTTCTAATCTCGCATAAGTTTCTAGGAGACTCACCCTTCATTGTTCACTTGGGTGATAATCTGCTGAAGGACAACATTCCTGAGTTAGCTCGCGAGTTCTTGAAATCCGGGGCAGATGCGAGTGTCGTTCTTACCCAGGTCAAGGACCCTGACCGGTTTGGAGTTGTCTTGATAGAGAGACGAAGGATCGTCAAGCTGGTTGAGAAGCCAAAACAGTACATCAGTAACCTAGCTCTGGCCGGAGTCTACTTCCTCCGCCCCACTATCTTTCCCATCATCGAGAAGTTGAGGCCGAGTTGGAGAAACGAATTGGAGATCACTGACGCTTTACAGCAATTGCTGGATCTGGGGGGTAAGATAACCTACCACGAAGTTTCAGGTTGGTGGAAAGATACGGGACGTCCGGAGGATATTCTGGAAGCCAATCAGCTCGTCCTGAAAGATCTGAAGACCTCCGTCGGCGGTATGATTGAGGAAGGAGTCGCCGTCTCTGGCGAGGTGGATGTGGGTGAGGGAACCGTTGTGCGGAGGGGTGCAACTTTGCGGGGGCCTGTAGTGATAGGTGACCATTCTGAGATCGGGGATGGTGCAAGTGTTGGCCCGAATACCTCTCTTGGGAGCCATGTGAGAATACTTGGTGCGACTATCGAGAATAGTATCGTGCTGGACGGAACTGTAGTCGATTGCAGGGAAAGAATAGTTGACAGCATCATTGGGAAAGATTCGAAGATCATTTCCAGCCAGGCGTCGCTTTCCGGAGGGCGAAGGTTCGTTGTCGGCGAGAGCACCTTCGTGAGCCTGTAGGATGACCGAGTCTGAAAGTGCGGAGACGATGATTCTAACTGGAGAGGACCCGTCTCAGCTTTGACTCTTCGTCCAAGTGCATTTTGGATCGAGTCTCGTAGTTGCGAGTGATGTTCCCACGCAGTTGATTACGAAAAGTAGGATCCCCAGTTATTCTCGCCAATGCCGTTCTAACGGTCTCCGGCCGGGCATCATCAATCTCAACGATTGCACTATCGAATAGTGAACGCAGTAGAGAATCCTTCAAGACTATCGTCGGAATACCGTAAGCCAAATACTCGTGTATTGCGTGGGGAACCGTGTTTATTTCAGTGCTCAGAGACAACGCCACGTCAGCGCTTCTCTTGAGCGCTTCATAGTCCGCATCATCAAGATAGCCTGGGTAGATTACATTACTGGGCGGATCGAGCTTAGTTATTCTATCTGCAAGCTTTTCCCGCTTCCCTGTGATCACGAGAAGATAGCCCTCGAGTCCTCGAATCGCTGCGACCTCCTCTTCCAACAGTTCTTGAGGATGTCCCCCGTGACCCGCAATTATCAAGAAACGATGATCTGGCAGCGGCAAAGTGGCCGAGTCCCTGTTGGGGTAGCCATTTGTTATTGTTGATTTGGGAATGAAGTCGTGGTACGTGAAAGCATCCTTTGCTCCTCTTGCTTGAAGTTCTCTTGTCCAGCTGTTGTTGGGTGACATGTTGGCGTCAGCCTTCTTAGAAACGAAGCTCTCCGTGACCGCAATTCCTTGAGAGAGGAACGGCTGTCGAAGCGTCTTCATGCTCCAGACCGCGTGGTGGTCGACTACCAGCTTGAACTTGTAGAAGCGTTTTGCGAGAACCAAAAGAAGCGGAAGAAAGATGGGAGGGTTCTGGGCGAGAACTATCTTCGGTCTTTCTGCTCCCAAGAGTGCGAGAGTTCTAAGAGCGAGCAGAGCATAGCGTAAGGGCGCCGCCAATTTCTTTCCGAAAAGTATGTTGAGAAAGACGACGCGTCCTCCTTCCAAGGAGCCTACTTCGACAAGGGTAGGGGAAAAAGGGGCCCACGCTACGAGTAATGGACGAGAAGGTCTGGGGATCTTCCTCCGCATTTTTCTAACTTACCTCTATCATCAGGCGAAGAGTTCCTAGCAGGACTCTGAGTTGCCGTGGAAGCCGCAGGCTCAGAGGGTGGTTCCTCGTTAGGACTACAATTGCTTGTTCTGAGTATTGATGCGGTTACTCGATGTTTGTAGCGAGAAAATAGACCAAGGCCGCTGTTAAGGGAAAGAGAAACAGGGCAGAGGAGAAAATAAGCACTCCACTCACGAACATGACCCCGAGTGTGGCGATGTCTGTCTTCACTTTGCGGTTCGAGAGATCGACTTCCCAGATTCCAAGAGAATAGAGGCTGAAGCCGATCAATGCGATTAGCGTACCGAAGTTGAAGAAGAGGACTGGAAGGTACGAGCCTCCTATTGGCTTGTCGTTTGAAGGATAGGACACGCTCGCGGACGCTACCGGTCCGAAGAGATAATTGAGTATCAACACTTCGCCTATTCCGTAAGCGCCCCAGATCAGGGGCAGGAGAAAGAGACGCTTTTGCATCGACTCGACAAACGTGATTTCGCCACATATTGATATAAGGATTCTTCGAGTTGAGCTTTCGTGACGAAGAGTTGAACTTCCCGAAATTACTGTTTCGTGCTTGGTTCTATTTCAGAACGGGTTACAACCTCTACCTAGCTTTCTTTATCGGTTTCGCCAGTAATATCATAGTGTTGTTCAGGCTCGGCGTCCAGGACAACAAGTATCTTTTTCCAGGGATCTTTCCTAGCCTTACCGTCTTTACCATCGTGGGGCTAGTTGTAGCAATACCCGTTGGCATTACCGCGGGACTATACCACATGAAGAGAACGGCAGCATTCGCCGCCGACGCATCTGTGCAAACCGAGGCCAATCCCTACGTGTATAAGACCATTGGAAAAGAAAAGGAAGTATTCTTGCCCCTCTGGATCCTTACAGTCCGAGGGCTAGCCAAGTTGCTCGAACGGCAGGAGACGATGAGTTTAGAAGACAAAAACGAGCTTAAGGAGATCCTGGACAAGGCCAATGCTCTGCTGGAAGGACAGTACGTCGGGCTTCCTAGGAAAATGGGCATAAAGAGCTTCCCCGTAACCGAAGGCGACACCTGAAGACTATGACCATTGGGGTTTACCACCTTTCCTTCCAAGGAGTTTCCGCTAGGACCTTCTTGGTGGCTAGTGGTTTCCACCAAGAGACATTTTCTCGATACCACTTCACGGTCAATGCCAACCCTTCATTAAATGAATGACTTGGTTTCCAGCCAAGGCTCTGCCGCGCCTTATTCGAGTTCAAGCTATACCTGAAATCGTGGCCGGGTCTATCCTCAACGTCAACCAATCTAACATTTGGCCCTCCGAGTAGCTCCATCAGCCTCTCTACCACCGCCTTGTTGGTGGATTCATTTCCAGCAGAGATATTGTATATCTGACCGGGGATAGCCCGTTCAACGGCTATTTCGATGGCATCACAAAAATCATCTACATAGATCCAATCTCGAATCTGTCCTCCTCCCCCATACAGCGGAATCTCCTTTCCCTTCATTGCCCTAATGATTGTCTTCGGAATCAACTTCTCTGGATGCTGCCTCGGTCCGAAATTATTGGTGCATCGGAGAACAATTACAGGGAGCTTGTACGTGACGTTCCAGGCTTGCGCCATCAGGTCCGCAGCGGCCTTGGTAGCTGAGTAGGGGCTAGATGGGTTAGCGGGGCTTCTCTCATCGAACGACCCGGAGTCGATAGCTCCATAGATTTCGTCAGTGGAGATATGCACGAGTTTTTCGACATTTCTCTCATAGGCTGCTCGAAGCAGATTGAAGGCTCCCTTAGTGTTGCTCTCAAAGAATGGCGCCGGATTGGCGATGCTTCTGTCCACATGAGTCTGCGCTGCAAAATTCACCACTATCCGAGCATTTTTTAGAACCTTGCGAGTGAATGTGTAGTCGGCAATGTCCCCTTCCACGAATCGATAACGGGTATTCCGCTTGAGTTCTCGAACGTTAGCCGGGTTGCTTCCAAATCCCATGAAGTCTACATTTGTGACTCTAAAATCTCGATGTGATTGAATCATATGATGGATAAAGTTGCTCCCGATGAACCCGAGACCACCGGTTACGATCAGGTCTTCCATTTTCGGCACCTACCGGCAACAGTCTGAAAGATTGATGACCTCCAGCTATTGTGGCCTGGCTCAAGCTTGAAAAGTCTACTTTGGGGAACTGAATCTGCTCTTGGACAGGCTTCTTGTGATTGGCTCCACTGGCCTCGTCGGGTCAAGACTCGCTTCTATGGCTGCTGGCTATGACTTCGAAACTTATCTGACTCATAATACACAAAAATCTCCATTTCCAAACTCGTCACAACTTGAGATAACCGATCGCGATGCCACGCTTCGTTTGGTCAGAGAAGTTCAGCCGAAGGTCATTGTGAACGCAGCCGCCCTGACAAACGTTGATTATTGCGAGACCCACAAGGAAGAGGCCGAGAGCGTTAACGTTGGCGGAGCGAGAAACCTCGCGGAAGCTGCCGAGAAAAACAACGTTCGACTCTTACACATCTCCACAGACTCCGTGTTCGATGGGACATACGGGCACTATACCGAATTAGACACTCCGAATCCTCTTAACCATTATTCGACGACGAAACTTGCTTCGGAGAGAGTCGTGTCCCAGCTATCAAATTACGCCATTGCGAGACCGAGCGTGATCTATGGCTGGCACTCTAGACCCGCAAATACATCTTTCATCTCGACCAAGGCGATGAACTTCGCGATGTTCGTTCTCGACAAGCTAAGACGCAATGAAGCTGTGAGAGCCGTCCGCGACCAGTACAGCTGTCCAACATTCGCTAACAACTTAGCTGAAGCGCTCCTGCGACTCGCAAAGAGTCGCGAAAACGGCATCTTTCATACCGCCGGAAGATCTTGCCTGAGCCGGTACGAGTTCGCGATCAAACTGTCTCAAGTCTTCGGCTATCCGACAAGCCTTGTCCAACCTGTCTTCAGCAGCGAGTTCCACCAAATTGCACAAAGGCCGAAGAACTGTTGCTTGCGGGTAGACAAAGCTGAGAAGATTCTCGGAATGCGATTTCTCACCGCCGAAGAAGGAATCAACCAGATGAAGAAACAGCCAGAACCTCAAGACAATTCTTAAGATTATATATCTTCATTTTAGGACGAGAGATGAAGAGCACGCGTCCATGTGACTTGTGAAGATCTGCCTATGCTCCCAATACGCCGCTCATCTGGGCTGCCGCCCGTGAGATCGAACGTCTCAGTACTCTAAAAATGCCATGGGATCTGCCTTGGACGATCGCAGAGAGAGGAACGGTGAGGATTGCATCTGCGCAAAACAGTAGTTGCAATAGATGAGGGTGCATCTTCCACTTCCGCGCGTAGAATAACATGCTTCTGCAGAATATGCGCCATTGTGTTCCACTAGGCATTTTCTTTGAACCGCTACGACCCAGACCGTGTTTGACTCTCACTTCTGAAAGAAGAATTCTTTGTATTCCCGCCCTCTCAGCTCTCCTAGCCAAATCCACATCATTCCACCAGACCGGGAGAGCCAAATCAAATATGAATCCAAGCTTTTCGATCACGCCACGGTTGAAAAGAAGAAAGCTTGCACCCGGCTGTTCGATAACTGCGACTGAGGGCAGTAATTCGTTTTGGTAACTATAGTTTCTCCGGACCAAGTGGTTCATGAACTTCTCATCTAGGTATGTTCCCACCGTCGCAAAGTCGAAGAAGACGCGAGTGATGGTGGCGAACCGTCTGTGAATCACTCTTTGCAATGTTCCGTCGTTGTTAACCATATCTGCGGTTATCATTTCGTCCGGATGCGAGATCCCGTAAGCAACCATTTGGCCCAAATTCGCGTTGAATGTAACGTCGGGATTGCACAAGAGTATCCAACTGCCGTGAGCTTTGCGATATGCCTGTTGCGTTGCACTTGACAACCCGACATTCCGAGAATTGTAGGTTACCTCAAGTCCTATGTTTGTGAACCTTGATGAAGAAGCCTCCAAGGACTGCCTTGTACCGTCTTCTGAACCGTTGTCCACGACAAGAGTCTGCAGGTCCGGTAGCAAGTCCTTCAATTCTGCAAGCGATCGAAGGCAATTCATCACTTCTTCCTGGCAGTTCCAGGCTACGATAATTATTGAGAGCATCTTGCTATTTGTCCAGCCAAATCGGACCATTCTGCTGCCGCTCGATTTGCACCGATGATAATAGGAAGAATCGTCCCTTTCAAAAATACAACCGACAGATGAGCGTCAGGGCAGATTTGAGATCCTCTGTTCAGAAGGCGGGAATCCGATCCGCGTAGGAAAAATCACACGATCGAAGTCTGTCGGCATGGAGTAGGCATGAGGGCGAATCTATGACCAAACCGACTCTAAATGTTGGTTGTGGCCCTGACGAATGGGGGGATGTTCGCCTTGATATTGATCTTCGCACACAAATAAGAGTGAAATCACAACTGAATGTCATGGCGGATGCCCATTACTTGCCCTTCATCGACAAGGCCTTCTATTATGTTCGTTGTTGGCATGTTCTTGAGCACATTGCTTTCCCTGCGCTCGCCGTATGTGAGACAAGGAGAGTTGGGGATTCGGCAAACATTCGTTTCCCGGTCGATGATGGGTTCAAGCGAGAATTATTTCGTAATTTGCTCGCCCTCTCCAGTTATAGGCAATGGAGAGTGGCGCTCCAAGGCATACACCTTGCCATTAGAACTAGAGAGCTCGGCGCTCATTTGTGGATAATCAGACCAGTCGGTGTTGAAGCGCACGTCAACTCGTACGATTTGTTTCCTTTTTGTTAAGTGGTCGGAAAGCCAGGTTTTTCAAACGAATACGTTTGCCGAAGGTCCGGCATGAGTGGGAAATAGCCCTATGATGAAAAGAGTGCTCGATTTTACACGACCCGACAATAACGCGACAAGAAATGACCAAGAGCCGAGTTTTCAGCAGGGGTCTCACAGTCGGGGTACTACTTGAAAGGTAGTTTGTTCCAATCAAAGGGCTCCCTAGTCTTGGGGTCAAGAATGGATGGGTCGTCCCAGGCTCTTCGTTCTTCGTCAGGGTTCTTGGGATCGTACAGACGGTTTAGGCAATAGAGTGTAACCGAGGGTTTGACGCCCAATGTCTTGGTACCATGCCAGTAATGACCTGGTATCCGAACCACCTGAAGCCTCTCTTCGCTAACCGTGATTTCTTCAAGAGAGCCTTGTGTCGCCGATCCTTTCTTGTCATCGTAGGCACATATCTTCATCGAGCCCTGCAGCACAATCAAGCGGTCAACTTGACCTCTGTTGTGCCTGTGCCAGGCCCTAATCGTTCCTGGATAGCTGAAAGACAAGTTCGCTTGAGCAATCTTATCATCCCCCATCACGTCCTTCCAGTCTTCTCGCAGGATTTCCGCGAGAAATCCTCGTTCGTCGATTAACTTGTTAATTTCATGAACACTCACACCAGGCAGCATGACAAAACGCTGTTGTTCCGACGAATATTAAAAAGAACTCGCTATTGTCACAAATACCGGATCCGAAATCAAGCATTCCTGAGTTCGGACGATATATCGAATATCCAAAAAGTGCGCACCAGGGGCGCGCGTTTCTATTGCATGGAACGTTTGGGACAGACCCAGACGGGTATTTGTCCGATTGAGTAATCGTCTCTCCAAGCGAACCTCGAGGTAACCTCTGTCGCTCTCTAAAGCAAACCTGGCTCATTGGAGGCTTCAGCGAAAGGTTCACAGCCAAAGATGCAGAGTCTAGAAGTGCAACGCGACTTAGGAAAGAGCAATGACACCCCCTGATATCGAACCCAGCTGCAGAGCTTGCGGTAGTAGCCGGTTACGACTTGGATTCGACCTCGGTCTTCTACCGCTGGCGAATTCGTTCCTATCTGTTCAGAACACCAAAGTCCAAGCTCCTGAACCTCGATATCCGTTGCGAATATTCTATTGCGATAATTGTAGACTCATTCAGCTATGCGACATCGTCGACAGAAGAGAAATGTTTGATGATTACGCGTTTCTAACCGCTACGGCAAACACTTCATTGGTCCACTTTGATAAATATGCAGACCAGCTCACGCGGAAGCTTGCGCTAAGTGCCGAAGACCTCGTAGTGGATATCGGAAGCAACGACGGGACCCTCCTCAAGGCGTTCAAAAAGCGAGGTGCTGGGGTCTTAGGAATCGAACCCGCTCGTAATATCGCAACTCGCGCTGAAGCCGAAGGGATCCCCACTATCAACGAGTATTTTGGCTCCGAATCTGTTGCGCGAATTGGAAGAAACAAGGCTCGGGTTGTGACAGCCAACAACGTAGTCTCGCACGTCGGCGATCTGAACGGTTTTGTCGAATCCGTCAGCGAGCTATTGGACGCTAAAGGGCTATTTGCCTTCGAAGTACCTTGGGTAGTCGACGTACTCCGCCACTACAATTTTGATATCGTATACCATGAACATCTCTCGTATTTTGGGTTCAAGCCCCTCTCTCAGGTCTTCAAAAGATATGGGCTAGAACTTGTCGGCATCGAACACTTTCCCGCAATCCATGGCGGGACCATCCGAGGGCTCGCAGCACATGTGAGTGCTTTTCCCAAACAACTGGATATGTTGGACCGGACATTCGGAGCAGAAGAAAAAGGGGCCGATTTTCATGCACTTGAGCAGTTCGCCAATCACGCCAAGGAGTTCAGGGGCGAATTGGTAGCTCTCTTGCGGACACTAAAGAAAGACGGCAAGAAAATCGTCGGGTATGGAGCCCCTGCGAAGGCGACAATTCTGCTAAATTACTGCTCAATTGATCGTTCGATCCTAGACTTCGTCGTAGATACCACGCCATTCAAGCAAGGGAAGTTCATTCCGGGTGTTCGAATCCCTATTATGCATCCTGACGAGTTTCGAAAAACGAAGCCGGATTACGCCTTGCTGCTCGCCTGGAACTTCAAAGATGAAATTCTCGAAAAAGAGCGAGAATTTCTGAAATCTGGTGGAAAGTTCATCGTGCCTTTTCCTGAGCCAGAAGTCGTCGGTGAGGGACGTCTCTAAGAAACCGAAAAACTAGACACGATTGGTCTATCGCCTAAACAGTCTACTCAAATGCAGACTCATCCTCACTCTCTTACCTCGGGGGTATATTACTGGCTCTCGCCACATTCTTTCGCTTAAGCTGAGAAAAACCGGCAATCCGCTGTGCTCGCACAACCAGTTGTGCTCACACCCGTGTAGGTCTTCTGGGACATCGTAACGAATCTTTTGCCAAACCGACACGGGAAATAGATAGCACCCACCGACGGCCTTTACGCTAAGCAACCCACCATCTCTCTCGACCTCCTTCAACCTTAGATTCACTCCCTCCGGAGTGGTCCAGCTATCGTAGAAGCGGTACTTGGGCCGAATTCTCGTCTTATCATATATCCACGAACTGGCGCCAAGAATGCAGCCCGTCCGATAAGTCAAGAGACTCATCTCGATGTATTCCGTGATGAGTTTTTTGATCTGTTCTCCCTGCTGGAGATAGTAACTATCGACCATCAGTACGTGTTTTGTTTCTGGGAGGAGAGCAAGTGTCTCACCAACGGCACTGTTTCGCCTTTCAGCCAAATATGAAACGCGTTCCTTTGTTTTTTCGTGCCCGTAGGGCTTCCATCCCTCAGTATAGTTATGATATGGCAGACCAGGAATCGAAAGATCTTCCGGATAGCGGCTGATACATACGGCGCTTATTCTCGCGCCAGAGATGTTGGTGTCAAGGAAAAATGACTCCGGTCTGATCTTTCGACCGTTCTCAGGTTGGCTTTTAGCCCTTTCAGAGTGGTTCTTGGTGACCGTCAAATTCGTCTGGGACCTGTCTGAACTGTGCCTTGAACTCTAGAAATCAGTCGGCTATTATTTGCGCTTCCAGTTCACGAATTCTAAAATCCAATTCTTGTCAGAGATCAAATTAGTCTCATCAGAGTCATCACCCTCAGAAATACTCTCAGCACTGCTTTCCTGACTGGGTTTCCCCAGTATTCTTCCAGCCGTATGGTCTTGAGGTTCACGCTCTGTTTAAGCGTCATCCACCTATACTGAAAGTGGACCTCTATCACCATGTTTCTTTCCCCGCCCTCACAGTCTACTTTGACCAAGTTGACAGCCTTTGGTACGATCGTCACACGGTTGTCCTTGCCGAAATTTTGAGTGAGAAGGTCTGAGTAGGGCTCTACGCAGATGACGTGCTGGGCTCCGTGGTTCAGGAAGAACTGGGCAGTTTCGCCGTTTCCTGCACCAACGTCGAGAACGGTTCCTTCAACGCCGTCTTTAGGGAGGTACACTCGGTGCCATTGTTTCAATTCGTCCTTCAGAATCTTTCTGTGGGGAGGATCCAGTTTCAGGTTTGCAAAGTCCGGGTACTCACACATCGTCTCGGCCTCCTACTTGACAGCTGACAATCGTATTCAATGCCTGATCAGCGCCATCCTGTTGCGTGGATCCATATGTGTCAAAATAAGGACTTTCGCCATCGCGCAGTCCTTCTCCAACTTCGCGATCTCGTATTCGATTCCGGGTCCCAGCGAAGACTAGGGCTTGGCTCGTTCGGGAGATTCGTAACGTGCTAAGACCTTTCTGAGTCCAGATTCGAAGGCCTCAGGTCCATACTGCTTCGAAGTAGAAGCCGCGGCCGACGATAGTTTTCTTCTTAGGGCCTCGTCTTTAGCCAGAGCAGAGATCTGGTGAACAGCCTCTTCGAGCGTCTTCCATCGCCTGCCGACATCACTGGTGACGATCTCTCTGGGCCCCCCACTGTCGTTAACCACGGGCACACATCCAGCTGCCATCGCCTCTACTATTGCAATGCCAAAGTGTTCGTTCTGAGCGGAGTGGACGTACACCTTCGCTCTCCCAATGATGTCCCTCACCTTCCTTAAGGGCGCTATGATGAATGAAGCGTTGACGGGAGCACGCGCCTGCAGCAGTTGGAAATAGTGCTCGTGATCAGGGGCCACGCTTCCGATGATTGCGAACCTTAGTCTTGGGAGCCTTAGTGCGATCTCTAGGAATACCTCCATGCGTTTCTCCGGAGCGATTCTCCCGATCGTTATTACGAGATCTTCTTTCGGACCCTTGAGATCTTGATAGAGATCTATGGGACATGGAGGGTATAGGGTCGTGGATTCGCAGTTCCACCGTTTTCTCACAAAGCTCCGGGTGAAATTGGAGACGGCGAGGAGTTGTTCAATACGATTGACGCGGGATCGATAGAACACTCTCGCGGGAAGGTAGTAGGTCTCCCAGAGTCCGTGGACGCTGTTTGATTCAAGGTGGCTGAAGGATTCGGGAAAATAGCAGTATTGGACAGTATGCGACTTTGTGGCAGGCTGATTCGCCACATCTGCCGTGTTCAAGACGACGTCAAATTTGGGATTCTGGGAAAGAATCTGTCGTAGTCGTAGTTGGTGATAGATGAGCCTCTGGTAGAGGACCAGTCTTCGGACCACCGGTCGGAACGGCGGATAGGCGAGCATCCTGACATCTGTGAACAGGCCTTGGACTCCGAAAAAATCCTCGAACTCATGGCCATCAAACTCTTCACATGCAAGATACACTTCATGTCCTTCTCTCAACGCCTCTTTGATCGAGTGTATTGCGACACGTTCTCCCCCTCCTTTCACGCTGAGCCTTGGATGGACGATGAGGATTCTCATGTCTCTGACAGACGGTAGAGTGGTGAGCCGCCGTTCCTCTGAACGTAACCGTGGAGGACCCCTTTGAAGATCTTCAGATCCTTCTCGATCGCGAAGGATCCCGCGCGGAGATTGCGCGTGTAGGCTAGCGAGAACATGACCTTGATTGGGAGCTGCGCTACACGTCTGAGCTGTCCCTTCAAGCTCAACCGCCCAAGGTAATAGCCGTACTTACCGGTCTCGTACGCGAGCCTCAAGTTGTATCTCCGCAGATGGTCACATACGACCTTCGGAGTTCGCAGCCATCTGTATCCGTTCTTCTGCACCCACATGCGAATATACTCGTCTTCCCAAACAGGAATATTCGGCATACGAATGCCTTGAACAGCCTTGGTCCGAACTAGCGTGTCTCCTGTGAAGGCCCGGTCAATTCTGTCCGTCCACGATTCTCTACCGGACAATTCCGCAAGGCGGGTCATGGCTTTCGTGTAGTCGTGGACCCGTCTGTCGCCCGCTAGGTAGCTCCAGAGACCCTCGACGGCTCCGACATCAGGACCTATCATTCCCGTCACTGTTGACCACCATTCGGGTCTCAGACTCACGTCATCGTCGATGAACCCGAACCAATCCGTGTCCACGCGCTCCATCAACTCTTGCCGCGCCCTCGCGGGACCAGGTACGGAAGAAGTCAAGAGACAGTGAACTGGAATCCGACTGCGCACATGTTCAATGAATTCGCTCTTCAATCCCATGAGGGTGGGGATGAGCACATCGACACTCGCGGGAATCCGAGAATCATCAGCTCGCGTCGTTTGGACTCTGCGGGTAGAGGTCTGGTTCCTGGACGTCTCCATAACCTCGGGCCCCAACTACTTACCCGTCCTTAACTCGTTCTCAAATCTTTCCGAAGTCCTAGGGATATCTTGGCAAGATAATTCTTTTCAGACTACGTAGGGGCTGCCAAGCAGTATATGCAGGGAAACCTTTTGCTTGCCACTTTCGCATTACTATTTCATGGATAGTGAGTCGATTAGCGACAGGGTTCGAAAACTGGCATCGGGAAAATGTGGTCCGTGCAAGTATACGAAGCCTCTCACAGTCGGGGAAGCCAGAGAGCGTCTGAGGGATCTACCGGGATGGGTTCTCCAGTCAGGTTCTCTCCAGAAAGAGTTTCGATTCAAATCCTATCTGGACGGTCTTGACTTTGCCTATTCGCTGGGCAAGATTGCTGAGATGGAGAATCATCATCCCGACCTCTTCATCGGGTGGCGCCGTGTGAAGGTAGGATTGTCGACCCATGCCCTCAAGGGTCTGAGCAAGAACGATTTCATAATGGCGGCGAAGTCGGAGCTGGAATACTCTAAGACCAACCGTGGCTAGGTGCAGGATGAATGTCAGCGTCTGGCCTTGAGTTGTTCTTCTATTGTTTTCAGTCTGGTTTCTATCGTTGTTAGTCGGTCTAGTATTTCTTTGAGTATTCTTCCGAGTTCTTCTTCTCGTGGTCCTATGTACTGTCCGGGTCTGAGTGGTGAGGGCAGAGGCTCTATCGGTCTGGGTCGCAACGGGTCGGGGAGGTTAGGTCGTTCCAATAGGGGTCTTGTTGATCCCGTCGGCTCTCTATTTTCAGGGTTTTCATCGAGCAATATCATACTTTTGCGAGTAGGAATAGTAAGAGTTCCGGGCTTCAAAACTACTTTTTAGAGTAGAAAAGACAGCTTCTACGAACCGGGAAATCGTTCAAAACAAGCCCTGATCGCAAATCAAAGCATACGATTTGAGATCACGAGATCCTCACGCTGACCTCCACGCTTAATCTGCGATCAGAAAAACAGGTGACAGTTCCATTCTGCGCCCTGAAACGCGAAGCTCGCCCGTATCAGCTTCAACTGGCGGGACCCCCTCCAAAAAATCTCAAAAGTAGTTGCTCCTCACGACACAGAACTCGACTTTTGGAGGGAATTAACAGACGGTAATCTCTTCCTCTTCCAGGGCTCTTCAGAGAAAGAAACCCGCAGGCTGTACCTTTTGAAACCGGATAATCACAGAATAAGCTTAGATCGGAAATCTGGGCAGGCGTTTCTAGATCACGAGATTTTCACGAAGGGCTATTGGCTTGATTTCCACTCTGGAAAAACATGGGACCGTTCTATTCTGCGCGTTGAATCGCGAGACTCGCCCAGAACAGCGTCAACTCGCGAGAGGCCCCCGGAAAAATGGGGGGTTGCAAATATTTTCTCTCGGCACGAGTGCGGTGTTTCTCGTCATCCTTCTTCGAGGCTATTCTACTGGTATGGGTCGTGTGGGTTTCTTCTCGTCGCTCTTCGCGAACCGGACCTCTAACACTCCATTCTTGTACGTGGCCTTCGCGGTTCGTGGATCAACCATGTGCGGCATTTCCAGTTCCTTCAGGTATCTTCTCTTCGCCGAGTCGACACTGATCTTCAACGCTCTGTCTGTGGATTCTAGTTTGATATCTTCCTTCTCCACCCCGGGCAGTTCAGTCACCACGACCACCTCCCTTCCAGTGTCCATGACATCCACGAGCGGCTCTCTCTCCTCTTTGACCTGGGGACCCCGCGCGCCCGGTTCCACGTTCCCGAACTCGCGGATGATCGGCTTCCCGTCCGGACCAACAGACATTGAGAACCCGTAGACGAACGGGGAGGCTCCCTCTTGCGCCTTCGGCATCTCCACCGCCTTCCGCATCATGTCATCCATCAACCGGTCCATCCGTTCCATCTCGTCGAAAACGTCGAACCACCAGCCTGAACGGCTACGGTGACGCCGAGCTTCTTTACGCGGAGCCAAACACTAGACAACCAAAGACAGAATGATCATCCGAGACTATATTCGAGTTTCCTATCAGGCCCGACTCAGATCATACGCTTTGCAAGACTATTGATATCCGCGCCCCGATAGCCTAGCTCGCCACCGTCAGTCGCAGCCCGCCTTAGACTCCTCTTGAACCCTCCGCGAGGCGGATGGAATCTGAACGGCACCTT
>Ga0209761_1000184_pt1 | contig 35776 bp, 32 predicted proteins | sample GraSoi013_1_40cm_4_FD_185818 | JGI IMG/M metagenome (GOLD analysis project Ga0209761, IMG submission 185818) | Grasslands soil microbial communities from the Angelo Coastal Reserve, California, USA - Sample 09_25_2013_1_40cm (SPAdes) (version 2) | ecosystem: Environmental > Terrestrial > Soil >... | reverse complement strand
AGTACGATTCGAAAAAGGTCCGGTCCCTCCTGGCCGACGCCGGCATCATCCGCAACCGCGCAAAGATCGCGGCTGCGATCGGCAATGCCAACGCGTTCCTCGCGGTTCAGAGGGAGTTCGGGAGCTTCGATGCGTACATTTGGCAGTTCGCGGGGGATGCACCGAAAAAGAGCCGGCGGAGAACCTTGAGACAAATCCCAGCACGGACGAAGGAATCGGACCGCATGAGCGAGGCCCTCAAATCTCGAGGCTTCAAGTTTGTCGGTTCGACGATCTGCTATGCATACATGCAAGCTGTCGGGATGGTGAACGACCATCTGATCTACTGCTTCCGGGGCAATCCGCGTCCGAACAACCGAGATCGAGCCGATCCGGGAGGCGCTGACCGGAGATGAAGTCGAAAAGCGCGTTGGATTGGCTCCTCGAGGACGACCAACCGTCCGTCCGCTTTCTCACCCTCACCCAGTTGCTCGAAAGACCGCTCGACGATCCGGAGGTCGTGGCCGCCAAGGGGATGATCACGAGGAAAGGATGGGCCGAAGAGATCCTCGCGAAGCAGGACCGGGAGGGATGGTGGGTGAGCGGAGAGAGCCTGTACCGGCCGAAGTACCTCTCCGCGAACTGGATGCTCCTCATCCTTGCGGACCTCGGATTGACCCGATCGGATCCGCGGATCAAGAGGGCGTGCGATATCTGGATTGAACGATTCTCCCGGGCGGACGGAGGATTCGCGATGGAAGGTTCCAATAAAGGCCACCTATGCACGACCGGGAACGCCACGCGCGCCCTGGTGCAATTCGGTTACGCGGACCATCCCGCCGTCCGCAGTGCGTTCGAGTGGCTCGTGACGAATCGGGACAAGAATGGCGGCTGGAGTTGTTTCGGGAGCGGTCGGAACTTGGACTCGTGGGAGGGCATGAGCGCCTTCGCGGTGTATCCGACAGCGAAATGGACGGAGGGCATGAAAAGCGCCGTCGAACTCGGGGCCGAGTACTATCTGGGAAAGGAACTGCACAAGCAGGGTGGAGAGTACCCACCGTGGTACCGGTTCCACTACCCGGTCCATTACTACTATGATCTCCTCGTCGGCCTCGATTTCATCACGGCGCTGGGGTACGGGGACGATCGGCGATTGCGATTCGCCCTGAATCTTCTGCGGGAGAAGAGGCGGCCAGATGGGAAGTGGAACCTCGACGCGCTCCATCCGGACGTCGAGGGCGGCGTCGCTGAATGGTACGCGAAACATCCGAAACACGCGCCCACGCCGTTTGGCCTCGAGAAATCCGGCGAGGCGAGCAAGCTCATCACCCTGAAGGCGATGCAAGTGCTGAATCGAGTCGACGAATCGATCTGAACGAATGGACCGCCGACGAAGCTAGTGCGCATGACTTGATTAGCCACCGAGTCGTTCGGCGGGCCGGTGGGGCGATGGACAAGAAAGTGAAGAAGAAAGTCCTCCAGCAAATTCCATACGGCGCGTACATCGTCGGCACGCAGACCGAGGACGGAAAGGACTGGCTGATGTTCGGCACGTGGCTGATGCAGACCTCCTTCAAGCCTACCTTGGTTGCGTTCGCGTTCCGCAAAGATAGCCGGACCCTCGCGAATGTCCGACGATCGAAGTCGTTCGCCGTCTCGTTCATCCGAGAGGGCACGCAGGACGTCGCCGAACTGGTGCTCGATGGGGCGTTCGAGAAAGTGAAGACGGAGCGGACCACGTCCGGCCTCCCCGTGCTCTCGGATGGCGCGGGCTGGATCGAATGTCACGTGGTCAATCAGATTCCCGAGGGGGACCATCCGATCGTCCTCGCGGAAGTCGCCGACGTCGGTCCGGGAAAGGGCAAGCCGATCTTTCTGGAATCGCTCGGCTGGCATTACGGGGGCTGAACGCCGTCGACTAGGCGATCGTCGCGCCCCTCAGCAGCCACCGGCTCATCAGGAGATACGCGACGAACGACACGACCATCAGGACGACGGAGTACGCGGACGCGAGTTCGAGGGAGCCGGCCTCAGCCTGCGTGAAAATGGCGATTGGCGCGGTCTTCAAGACAGCCGACACCACGATGATCGTAGCGCCGAACTCGGCAATGCTCCGAGAGAGGACGAGGACCGAGCCGGCGACGAGCCCGGGTTTCAGCTGAGGCAACGTGATCGTAAGGAAGGCGTGAAGACGACTCGCTCCCAGACTGCGTGCCGCGCTCTCCAGATGGGTGTCCAGCTTGACCAGCACCGCCGCCATCGACCGGACCATGTACGGGAACGTCTCGATCATGTGCGCGAACACGAGAATCCACAAGGTCCACGTGAGCGAGAGCGGGTTCCCGAACAGGAACTGAGTGATCGCTCCGAAAGGACCGAACGGTCCGTAGAACGAGAGCAGGGAGAGGCCGACCACGACGCTCGGGACGGCGATCGTGATGTTGCTGAGCGTGTCGAGCGTCTTCGCACCGAAGACCTTGGCGCGGACCGTCGAGTACGCGATGAGCGTGCCGAACATCAATTGGAAGACGACGACGATGACCGCAATCTCGAAGCTCCGGATGAGGGGTCCGTACAGGCCCGGCTGGGAGAACAGTTGACCGTACCACCGCAGCGTGAATGTCCCCGTCCCGCTGAGGACGGACGAGGTGAAGCTGAAGGCGAAGACCGTCGCGAGCGGGCCGAGCACGAACAGGCCGAACACAAACCAGACGATGACGGTCCAAAGCGTTTTCTCTAACGTCGTGCGCCGGAACGGCCACCTCAGCCCAATCCCCTCCCGCCGAATATCTCGGTCATCCTCCAATGACATACTTTGGCAGCGCCGACTCCAATGTCGCCCATTGGGACCAGTCGTAGTTGAGCGTCACCGCCCCGGGCGCCGGGAGCGGAGTCCCACCGATCGGATCGGAGTACGGGGGAAGGACGGATCGGAAGTAGAACGGACTCATGTTCACGTTCGACTGAATCTCGGGCCGGAACAGGAAATTGATGAAATCCAACGCCCTCGGATTCGGATGCCCTTTGACGAGGGCGGCGGAGAAGATGACCGGCGGCACGAACCGCTGGCCATCGAGGAGCGGGAGGTCGAAGGCGACCCCCGCACCCTGGTGTTGGTAGAACAAGGTGACGCCTTCGTAGCCCAGTGTAACCTCGAACGTATGGTCGGCAATGCCGAGGATGTTCGCGCGTGCGTTCGCCGGCTGCACGACCGTATGGGCCAGCGCCCTCGCGCCCGCGGTCTTGGAGAGGTTCCCGAGGGCGTTATCGAAGAACAACACGGCATAGATCCCGTTGTTGCTGAGCAGCGGATGCGGGAACCCGAACGTCATGTTGATGAACGCGAGATCGGGAGGCGCCCCCAGGGCCGGGTCGTACACTTCCGCCAGAGGACTCCACGCGAACGCGTACCACGCGTGTCCCCCGGTCACGTTGCGGCTCGCGAAGTCCGGCGGGACCGAGACGTTGGCGATTTGGAACGGCAGGAAGTAGCCCGCCGCGTACCCCTTCTCAAGGAAAAGGGGTGACGCATGCAGGAAGACATCGGCCTCGGGATGGCCTCCCGACATCCGAAGACGGTTGTACTGTTCCCCCGCGCTGACGTATACGAGGGTGACGTCGATTCCCGTCGCGCTCCGAAACGCAGGGACCACCAACGATTCGAGCAGACTTTGGAGTGCGGGCGTCGTGTACACGACGAGGTTCCCCTGCTGGACCTTGTAGAGGTCCGTGAGAGACACGGCGACGCTCACCGACAGTACGAGGGCGACAATCGAGAATGTCCTACCTCGCATCGCCGTGCCACACCTCGATCCGCTCGGCCTCCGCTCCTTTCTTCACCATGACGTGGACCTTCTCTCCCCCGCGCACACCGGGGATGTGCACCGGGATCTGCGCGCCGCCGTCGAGCGTGATGTACGGCAATCCGTCTGGACCCATCTGCACCGAGGCCTCCGCGAATAAGACCATCTTCATGAAATCCTGGATGAACAGGTCGGGGTGCTTCATCATGCTCTCGGGGGAACCGGAGGCGACGATGCGTCCATCGTTCAGTACGATCAAGCGCCGCGCGAACATGAACGCCTCCTCCTGGTCGTGCGTGATGAACAGGGTGGTGACCTTTTGCTGACGAATGATCGACCGAACTTCTTGGACCACCTGGGTTCGCATCGTGGCGTCGAGCGATCCGAACGCCTCATCGAGGAGGAGAATCTTGGGATTGACACATAACGCCCGTGCGAGGGCGACCCGCTGCCGCTCGCCGCCCGAGAGCTCGTGGGGCAATCGATTCTCTTTTCCCTCGAGGTGGACCAGATCGACCATCTCGGCGATCCGGCCGCGCGCGATGCCGGCCGGAGCCTTCCGCGCTCGCAATCCGTATCCGATGTTGTCGGCGACGGAGAGGTGGGGAAAGAGGGCGAAGCTCTGGTAGACGATCCCGATTCCGCGGCGCTCCGTCGGCAGCTGGCCCACCTCTTGCCCGTCGATGAGGATCTGGCCCGCCTGGGGCGTCAGTTCGCCGAGGATGCATCGGAACAGCGTTGTCTTCCCGCCGCCGGAGGGACCCAGAATCGCGGCCAATTCGCCGTCTTGCAGTCCGAAAGATACGTCCTTCAGAACCTCGTGGCCGTCGATGGACTTCTTGAGCCCTCGGACCTCGAGGGTCGGCATTCCACCGGGCAGAAAGGGGTCGGGGTAGAAATACGTGCGGCACCCGGCCCGGGAACGCCGCGCGTGAAAGTCGGCTCCAGGGAGTCGTCGCCCCGGCTGCAGGGTCATGGTTTTTGAACCCTCGAGCGGTTCCCTCTCGGGGCGCGCATGACCTATTCGGAGGCCCAAGCCGCGCGAGTCCGTAAGGCGCTCGCGGGCCGCAAAGAGATCATCGAGAAGGAAATGTTCGGCGGCATCGCCTTCCTCCTGGGCGGCAACATGTGCGTCGGCGTTCACGGCGACGATCTGATTGTGCGGATCGAGCCGGCCGCTACGGCCGCGATGTTGAAAGAGCCGGGCGCAAAACCGTTCGACCTCGCGGGACGGCCGGGAATGGCGGGTTGGCTCCTCGTGGCGCCCGCGGGATACCGCACAGACGCTGCGCTCCAAACGTGGGTGGCACGCGGGGTCGGATTCGCCTCTTCGTTGCCGAAGAAACGACCCGCCCGGAAGCGGTGACCCGGGCTTCTGTCCTTTGGATCCGTCGAGGTGATATGGTATATTGGATTTAGATGTTGTATGCCCATACATCCTTAAATATAATGTATGGTATATGACCAACACATGCTGGAGACCATACTGACCCAGCTCAGGCACGAATTGCTCACCCGAGCTCCATTGGACACACTCCCGCCGGGCGTGTGGCGACGCACCGGGGCGCTCAACACATGGGGAACGAACGCGATTGAGGGGAACACGCTCACACGCAAAGATGTCGAACGGATCTTGCTGGAAGGGCGGAGCGTATCGAATCGACCGCTTCCGGATGTCCTCGAGACGATCCAGCATGAGCAGGCCTTCGAGAGCCTGCTCCGCCGGCGTACCGATGCGATTCGGCTATCATCGGTCCTCGACCTCCATAACACCGTGTTCCGAGGCATCAAGCCGGATGCGGGTCGGTGGAGGCAGGTGAATGTTCGCATTGCCGGCGTCCGGCATGTCCCGCCTCGGATGGAGAAGGTCGTCGCCCTCATGAGCGAATGGGAGGAGTCGTATGCGAAGCAGGACATAGAGGGCGTCGGGATGTTCCCGCTCGGAGCGCGGATGCACTTCGAGTTCGAGTCGATCCACCCTTTCAGCGACGGCAACGGCCGGGTCGGTCGACTCCTCCTGAACCTTCACTTCCTGAAACACAACTGGCCGCCCGTGCACATCCTGCCTCGAGATCGGTCTCGATACCTCCGGTCGCTCAACGCGGGCCACACGGGAGACCTCACGGGCCTCGAGGCTTTCCTCACCAGCGCGATGGGGCGCTCTTTGCTCGACCTGCTCGATCAGGTTGGGACCGCCGAGGACGAGCTCAAGCCGTTGAGGAAGATTGCCGCGCGGGGCCCGTACTCGGCCAAGTACCTTGGTCTTCGGGCGGGCCAGGAGAGGCTACCGGCCATCAAGATTGCGGGAGACTGGAACACGAGCCCCCGCGCTCTCCACCTCTACCGCCAACAGGTGGGCCGTTCATGAAGGCCACCGAATCACGCGACGCCCCACGTCCAGGCCGGTGAATCACCGGCGATCGCCGGCCCAAGAGTGATGCCCTCGGCCGCCATGTCGGGAGGCATGTGTGCCCGCGGGACAGACGCGAAAGCGATCGGTCGGCACGGAACGGTCGCCTCCGCAGCGGAGGGTGAGGTCGTATGACGACACAGATGAGCTTCGCGACTCGCTCCGAAGGGCCCCTGCAGGAAGTCACGGAACGACGTCCGCGCCTCGCCATCGATGCGTATCCGATGGGCCGACTCCTGCTCCTCCGCTGCTTTGGAGACGTGGACGGCCTCGACGGGGCCGCCGAGATCAACGGTTCCGGCGGCAAAGTCCTCCATGCGACGCGGACCGGGGACGAGGTCACCCTGTTGCTCGACGGCACTGGTCGCGAGGAAGAAATCATCGCGTCGCTCGCGGATCAGAGCGCGCACCTCATCCCGCCGATTCGCTGGCAGAACGGCGAAGCGCGGGTGACCCTGATCCTGGAGGACGGAGCCGACCCGCAAGCCCTTCTCGATCAGTTCCCCGGCGCCCGCCTCGTTTCGAAGCGGCGCCCCATCCCGACAGGCGGAGATCGGGTCGCCTACTCGTCCCCGTTGTTCTTGCACAAACTCACCGAGAAGCAGGCGAGGGCTCTCCTCGCGGCGTACGAAGCAGGCTACTACGAATTCCCGCGGAGGGCGACAACGGAACAGGTCAGTCTTTCTCTCGGCATCGCTCGGAGCACATTCGAACAGCACCTGAACCGGGCCGAGCACCATGTTGTTCGTGCGATGCTCCCGATGGTCCGCGCGCGTTCCGGCCGCGAAGACGGGGAAGCGTTGGAGGTCTACTCGAAGTTCAGTCGCGAACTCGGACTGTACGTCCAGCTCGAGGTCCTGGGGGATCGCGTCGCCGCGGTGAGGCTGGCTCGCAAAGCTCCGTTGGAGACGGCGGGATCAGAGCACCCATATCTGGCCCGGATCCTCGAACATGTCCACACGGGAAAGGGCGATCTGCAGGACATTCCGCTCGCGCTCGAGGTCGCGCCCTTCGAGCGAGAGGTCCTCGAGTTCTTGCGGACGATTCCTCCGGGCGAGACGATCACGTACGGGGAGATCGCCCGACGGCTCGGGCGGCCCGGAGCGAGCCGCGCGGTCGGGACCGCGTGCGCGCGAAACCCGGTGGTCATCGTCATCCCGTGCCACCGCGTGGTGCCGAAATCGGGCGGCCTCGGGAACTACTCCTCCGAAGGGGGCCCGGAAACGAAGCGGAGGCTCCTCGAACGCGAAGGCGCCCGTGTGGCACTCGAGATGAAAACCGCACCAAGCGCCCGAAGATCGCAAGTCAAGGACTAGCGTCAGCCATCCTCGGGCCTGATCGCCGGCCGACCCAGAGATGCGGCCGTCAACCCTCATATCGGGAAGCGGAGCTACCGGCGGGCATGAAGAAAGAAGCAATTCAGACCGACCTCCCTGCGATCGGTCTTCCCTTCTCGTGGGGCGTACGCCTCCAGAATTTCGTGTTCCTCGCGGGGCACGGACCGCTCGGCTCGGACGGCAAGGTGATCGACGGCGACATCCGGCTCCAGACACGGAAGACGCTCGAGAACTTCCGCAAGGTCGTCGAGGCCGCGGGGTCGAGCCTCGAGCACGTCGTCTCGACCACCGTGTACCTGAAGGATCTCGAGGACTTCCGCGGGATGAACGAGGTGTACGCGGAGTTCTTCGCCGCCGAACCGCGACCGGCTCGTGCGACCGTCCGAGCCGACTTGCTCCTGGGCATGAAGGTCGAGATCCAAGGCATCGCATACGTGCCGGGAGGCGAAAGCCTTCAATCTTCCGGGCGCATTCGGGCATCGATGGCCAAGAAGAAGAAGTCGAAGAAGGCCGCGAAGAAGAAAGCCTACTACGCGGGCCGCAAGGAAAAGAAGGCGAAGAAGTAGGCGCGGCTAGAAACGCGGGACCGCTCGCGGATCGTTGTACCGAAACTTCGCCACGTCGCCCCGAGGGAGGGGTACGACGACCCGAGAGACCATCCCGTGCAGGGAGTACGGGAGGCGGATGAGCCGCATCTCCCCGGACGTGACCCATTCGTCGATCGCGTATCGTCGCGCGAATCGAGTGGCGATGCGAGACCGCTCTTTTCGGGTTAGGCGAAACGCCTCATCATCGAAAACGTGGACATGGAATCCGCGCCCGGAGTAGACGACCTTCAGCCGGGTCCACCGGGCGGAGAGCTCATCGTACAGTGCGGCCGCCTGTCGACGGACCTCCTCGAACTCCCAATCGCAGAACGACAGGCCTTGATGGCGCCGCATTTTCGCCTCGATGTCCCCGTGAATCGGGCAGTCCAGGTTTTCCGGGTCTAGGTCGAAGGCGAGTTCCTGCCCGACGAAGAACCGACTGCGCCATGCGCGAGCGTAATCGAGCCGGGCCTTTCGAGCAGCGTCGAGAGAGGTGTACACATTTCGATCGTAGTACACGCCTTCCGGGAGATATTTCACGAGATAGGGACGGAGGTCGCGGACGTCGCGGGCGTCGTCGACGATCAGGGGAACGTTCTTCAGGTGCCGGAATCGACGCGGGTAGATTCCGGAGTGCCGGCCGAGGATCAGCGCGTAGACCCGCTCAGCCTTGAGGACATCCATCCATTTCGCCGCGGACCGGAAGTCCATTGACCGACGGTAGAAACGCCGGCGCTCCGCGAGGGATGCCGGGCCGAGAGCATCCGGGAGTTCGTATTTCGGCCGGACCACGATGGGGAATCGCGGCGGACGGTAAAGACTGCCTCGCTCTTTGCGGCATGCCGGAACCTCACGGCAGGTCTTCGGGGTCCCAGGCCACGTGCGAACTCTCGTCGAGCGAATCGAGTCGCTTCATGTCATCGGCGTTCAGCTCGAAATCGAAGACGGCCGCGTTCTCTCGAATCCGATCCGGACGAATTGACTTTGGAATGACGACGAGCCCATGTTGCAGGCTCCAACGAATCAGGACCTGGGCCGGGGTCCGACCGTGCCTCGATGCGATCTGAGAAATGACCGGATGATTGAGTCGATGACCGCGGGTGAGGGGGCTGTACGCTTCCAATTGAATCTTCTCGCTGACGCAGAATCCGAGCAACTCCTTCTGATACAGGAAGGGGTGGAACTCGACTTGGTTCACGGCGGGCGGAGCCGGTGTCGCCCGGAGCAGTTCCTCCAGGTGTCGGATCGTGTAGTTGCTCACCCCGATCGACCGCGCGAGTCCCTCGTCACGGATCTTCAGGAGCGCCTTCCACGACTCCTGTCTCAGACCCGGCACGGGCCAGTGGATGAGGTACAAATCGACGTAGTCGAGGCTGAGCTCGCGGCGACTCTTCTCGAACGCCCGCAGCGCGGACTCGTAGCCCTGGTCGTTGTTCCAGAGCTTGGTCGTGACGAAGATCTCTTCGCGCGGGATCCCGCTCTCCCGAATCGCGGTTCCGAGGTCGCGCTCGTTCCCATACAATTTCGCGGTATCGAACAGGCGGTATCCGATCTCGAGGGCGGTCGCGACCGCGTTGCGGGTCTGCTTGCCCGAGCCGGCCTGCCACATGCCGAGCCCGAGGACCGGCATCGTGTTGCCGTCGTGGAGGGCGACGCGGGATCCGAGGGTGAGGGACATCCCGGAGCCGACGGCACGCGCGCTACTTCAACCTTGACCGCGGACCGTCACGATTTCGGAATGTCCTTCTTCGGGTCGACGAACGGCTTCTTCACGACGGTGGCGGCGCGGGTCCCCTTCGACGTGGACACCCGCAACCCGGTCCCGATCTTCGCGTGATCGATGCCGAGGAGCGCATAGCCGATATTCTTCTCAAGCCGCGGCGAGTACGTCAACGAGGTGACGTGGCCCACCTTCCGACCGTCCGCGTGGACGTCCCAGTAATCAGGGATCCACGCCCCGAGAGGGGCGCCTTCGACCTCGACCCCGACGAGCTTGCGCTTGATGCCCTCCTTCTTCATCCGAGCGAGCGCGGCCTTCCCGAGGTAGTCCGATCTCTTGTCCTCGTCGACCGTCCAACCGAGGCCGACCTCGTACGGATTGTTGTCGAGCATGATGTCCGAGCTGTAGTTCAGGATCCCCGCCTCGATCCGCCGAATCTCGGACGGGGCGACCGGCCGGATGTCATACTTCGCGCCCGCGCCCATGACCACATCCCAGAGCTTCTCGCCGAGCCGCGCGTCGCGCAAGTACAGCTCGTAGCCCCGTTCGGCACTCCAACCCGTCCGCGTGATGACGAGGGGGATGCCATCCAATTGCGTCTCCGTCAGATGGTAGTACTCGAGGTCGAGGATGTCCTCGCCGAACAAGTCCACCATTACATCCTTCGATTTCGGGCCCTGCAACTGGAGCGGGGAGACATCCGGCTCCCGCACGATGACATCGAGTCCGGCGTTGACCGCGACGCCTTTGCACCAGAAGAGGACGTCCCAATCGGAGAGCGAGAGCCAGAAGTGATCTTCCCCGAGGCGGAGGAGGACCGGGTCGTTGATGATGCCGCCGTCCGGAGTCGTGAGGAGCACATACTTGCACTCCCTGACCGCGCACTTCTCCATGTCCCGCGGCGTGAGCATTTGCATAAACTCGAATCCGTCCGGGCCGTCGATCTCGACCTGCCGCTCCACCCCGACGTCCCACAGCGTCACATGGTTCACGAGATGCCAGTACTCTTCGACGGGGTCCGTGTAGAGGCCCGGCATGAGCATGTGATTGTAGAGGTCGTACGCCCGAACGCCGTGCTTTGCGGCACGATGGAAATACGGCGATTTCTGGATCCATGCCGTCTCCCGGAATCCCGGGAGGATCGGACCCGCGTAGTCGTTCGTCGCTTCCGTCAGCACGCCGTCGCGCACGTGGCCGGGTATCGTACCACCTCCTGATTTGGGACCGGGAAGCTGGAAAGCTAGATGAGCGTTTTGGCGATGCGAAGAATCAATTGCGCGTTCGATGAACAATCAGGACTTCGGCGTTTCCTTCTTCGGATCGATGAATGGCTTCTTGACCACAATCGCCTTCCGCGAACCGACAGGCGTCACGATTTCGATTTCGGTACCGAGCTTTGTCAATGGAATCGGCAACCAGGCATACCCGATGTTCTTCTGGAGGCGCGGCGACATCGCGAGCGCGGTCAAGGTTCCGACCTCTTTGCCGTCCTTCCGCACGGGCCACGGATGCGGGAGCCAGGGCCGGACGACCTCGTCACCCAGGACCTCGACTCCGACGAGCTTCTTCTTCGGACCCTCTTTCTTGATCTTCCTCAACGCCGCTCGGCCGATGAAGTCGTGTTTCTTGTCCAGGTCGACGAGCCATCCCAAGCCGGCTTCGTACGGGTTGTGATTCCAATTGATGTCCGACGGATAGTTCAGGATCCCGGCCTCGATCCGGCGGTACTCGGAGGGACCGGTGGGCCGAAGGTCGAACGGCTTCCCTGCCGCCATGACGCGGTTCCACAAATCGGTTCCTCGACTTCCGTCGCACAGATAGATCTCGTATCCGACTTCGGCGGACCATCCCGTCCTCGTGACGATCACCGGGATGCCATCGATCGTCGTTTCGAGAAAGTGGTAGTATTCCAGATTCGAGACCGATGGGCCCACGAGCGCGCGGAGCACATCCTTCGATTTCGGTCCTTGGACTTGCATCGGAGAGACGTCGGGTTCTCGGATCTCGACGTCGAAGTCGGAATGGTAGGAGACGCCTTTCGCCCAGAGGAGCACATCGCTATCCGCGGTTGAGAGCCAAAATCGGTTCTTCCCGATTCGCGTGAGCACGGGGTCATTGATGAGCCCACCTTGCTCGTCCGTCAGGAGGACGTACTTGGCCTGGCCGACCTTGCACGTGGTGAGGTCCCGCGGCGTCAGGTACTCCATGAACTCGTATCCGTCGGGACCCCGAATCTCCACCTGACGTTCGCATCCGACGTCCCAGACGGTCGCATGATTCACGAGATGCCAGTATTCCTCGACCGGATCGGCGAAATTGCTCGGGATGTACATCTTGTTGTACACGTCGTACGCGTAGCAACCGGCGCGCCGGGCCGCGTCAAAGAAAGGAGATTTCCGGTACCAGGTACCGAAGAAGAGCGTCGTTTGCCCGCCTTCGATGACCACGCGAAATCCCCTCCACTACCCGGCGGAATGGCGAGCGCTTATTTGACGGCCATCGTCGCCGTGGAGGGGGGAAACAGTAAGAAGGCGGGTCCCTTTCCAAACTTGGAGGGCCAGCCTGTCGCGGACCTATGGAAGCCAGAGCATGTCGGATCCGCTCCGCACGGTCCTGGTGCGGCGGCCCGACGCTTCGTTCGGCGCGGCGGACCCGAAGCCGTGGGGATATGCCGCGAAACCCGACCTCGCCGCGGCTCGGCGAGAGCACGATCGGCTCGTCGATCTGCTGATGCAATCCGGGGTCGACGTTCGTTATCATGAGGACCCGGAGCCGGGGAAGGCGGATTCGATCTTCGTGCACGATCCCGCCATCGTGACCGACCGTGGGGCGGTCATCCTCCGGATGGGAAAGAAACTCCGGCGAGGTGAAGAGGAATCGATGGCCCGAACGTTCGACACGCTTCGCGTACCGATCCTCGCGAGGCTCCGTGGCGATGCAACGGCGGAAGGCGGCGATCTGCTCTGGGTGAATCACGACTTGTTGGCGGTGGGCCAGGGATTCCGAACGAATGCCGAGGGCCTCACGCAGATTCGGGAGACCATGAAAGGCATCGGTGTCGAGGTGGAGGCCGTCCCGCTGCCGTATTTCGAAGGCCCGGATGCGTGCCTCCATCTGATGTCCCTCATCAGCGTCATTGGTGACGCCCTCGCGGTGGTGTACCCACGCCTCTTCCCGGTCCCGTTCTGGAAATTCCTCCGGGAATACGGGTTCGAATTCGTGGAAGTCCCGGACGAGGAATTCAACACGATGGCGCCCAACGTGCTCGCGGTCGGGCCCCGCGATTGCATCGTCCTCGAAGGAAACCCGATCACTCGGAAGCGCCTCGAGGCCGCCGGGTGTCGCGTCCGGGCCTACCGCGGGAGGGAGATTTCCCTCAAGGCCGAAGGCGGAGCGACCTGTCTGACGCGACCTGTCCTCCGATCGAGGTGACCTCGAACCGGCCCCAAGGCCGTTCGCGCGCTATGATTTCGGAATCGACTTCTTCGGATCGACGAACGGCTTTTTGACGACGATGGCGTCGCGGTCCCCCGCGGAAGTCGCGATCGTGAGCCGCGTCCCGAGTTTGGCCAATCGGATCGGGACCCAAGCGTAAGCGATGTTCTTCTCGAGGCGGGGAGAGTAGGTGAGGGCCGTCAGATGGCCGACCTTCTTTCCATCCTTCGTCACGTCCCAGAACTCGGTGGCCCACGCATGGATCTGAGGACCTGGGATCTCGACGCCGACGAGCTTTCGCTTCACGCCCTCTTTCTTGATCTTCGTGAGCGCCTTCTTCCCGATGAAGTCCGCCTTCTTGCCGAGATCGACGAGCCAGCCCAGGCCGACTTCGTAGGGGTTGTTTTCGAGCGTCATGTCGGACCCGTAATTCAGGATGCCACCCTCGATCCGCCGAATCTCCGAGGGCGCGATCGGGCGGATGTCGTATTTCTTCCCGGCTTCCATGATCCGGTCCCAGAGCTCGACGCCTCGACGGCCGTCCATCAGATACACCTCGTAGCCGACCTCGGCCGTCCAACCGGTCCGCGTGATGACGACCGGAATGCCGTCGATCTTGGTCCTCATGAAATAGTAGTAACCGAGGTCGAGGACCGCGGGACCCACGAGATCCCTCAAGACGTTCTTTGAATCCGGTCCTTGCACCTGGAGCGGTGAAACGTCCGGCTCGGAGATGTCCACGTCCATCCCGGAATTGACGGCGACCCCCTTCGCCCACAGCAGGGTATCCGAATTCGCGAGGCTCAACCAGAACCGGTTTTTCTCCAGGCGGATCAACACGGGGTCGTTGATAATTCCGCCGTTTTCGTCCGTGATGACCACATACTTGCCCTGGCCGACGTCGCATTTCGTCAGGTCCCGCGGCGTGATGAGCTCCGCGAACTTCGCACCGTCCTTGCCGCTGATCTCGACCTGGCGCTCGACGCTTACGTCCCAGAGGGTCACGTGGTTGATGAGATGCCAGTATTCCTCGAACGGATCGGTGTAGAGGCCGGGGAGGTACATGTGGTTGTAGATGTCGTACGCCTTCGCGCCCGCGCGCTGGGTGGCCTCGAAGAACGGAGACTTCCGGTACCAGGGTCCGAAGAACAGGGTGCTCTGTCCATCGTTGTACGGCATGTCACTTCCTCCGGAGAATTGCGCCGGCAACGCGCATCATTTATTTGAGGGATTCCTCACGAGACCGCGATCAGCTCGCCGCGGAATCGATTCCGAGCAACCGCATCTCATGCCGAAGCGTTTCGCGAAGACCTTCCTCGAGGGGCCGCGGCGCGAATCCCAGCTCGCGTCGGGCCTTTGCGTTGCTCCCAAGATAGGTCACGCCCGCGGCGACTCGAAGCCGCTCCGAGCGAGATATCGCAGCCATTGCACCCAGCAGACCGGGCGACGCGTGGAACCGGGGCGCTGGAATCCCGGTGATCCGCTCGGCAAGGCTGAACGCATCGATCAAGGTGTGAGGCCACCCCGCGAGGATGTACGCCTGCCCGACGGCTCCTTTCTCCATCGCGAGGAGGTGGCCACGCGCCGTATCGTCGACGTGGGCCCAGCAATACGCGGTTCGTTTCGGGAGGGCTCGCAGCTTGCGGTGCAGATATCGCAAAATCAAGGGCCGGATCTCGCTCGTGTCTCCCGGACCATAGTTGACTCCCGGCTGGACGATGACCAGGGGGAGGCCCGCACGGATCATCGGTTCCGCAACCTCGTAGTGGGCCACCCACTTCGTTCGGTCGTACTCCGTCAGCCATGGACCGTCGCGCCGATACGTTTCGTCGACCAGCTCGCCGTGCGTGTCGGAGAACACCGCGAGCGTGCTCGTGTAGACCCCTTTCCGGATGCCGAGATCCCTCATGGCGGTCAACACGTTCCGCGTGCCCGCCACATTGATGCGCTCGCCCTGCGCCCGATCCTTCGAGCCGATCTTGTACCAGCCCGCGATGTGGAACACCCCATCGACTCCGGCCATCGGGCGGCGCAGCGAATCCGGATCCGTGATGTCTCCCGGACGGACATCGACCCCGAGCGAGACGAGGTCCTTTGCGCGTTCCGGGTTCCGCGCAATCGCGACCACCTCGTGTCCGGCATCGACCAACTGCCGGGTGACGCGACCGCCGATGAAGCCGGTGGCCCCCGTCACAAAGTACTTCGCCATCGCCTCGCGCCTGGACGAAGCGACGCGGTCTAGATAACGCTGCCCACCGCGATGATGCAACGCCGTCCGTGAATCAACCTTGTTTAAGGGTAACATCGGAATCTGTCACGGTTCGTACGCATCAACCTTGATAGGGTACGAGGCTCTCACCACGCGCCGGAGATGTTTCCATGGGGGAAACGCTCACCCACAAACTCATCCGTTCTCACCTCGCCGACGGCGCGATGAATCCCGGCGACGAGATCGCGCTCGGGATGGACCAGGCGCTCCTCCAGGATGCGACCGGAACGCTCGCGTGGCTCGAGTTCGAGCAGATGGGACAGGGCGCCGTCGCGATTCGACAGGCGACGCAGTACGTAGACCACAACATCCTCCAGACCGGATACGAGAATGCGGACGACCACCGCTTCTTGCGGAGCGTGTGCGAGCGGTACGGCGCGATCTTCTCAGGACCGGGAAACGGCATCAGCCATTGGGCCCACATGGAGCGCTTCGACATCCCAGGGGAGACGATGCTCGGCTGCGACTCCCACACGCCGCATGCGGGAGCCTGCGGCATGCTCGCGATCGGTGCGGGCGGCTTCGAGGTCGCGAACGCGATGGCGGGCGAGCCGTACCGGCTCACGATGCCCGAAGTGGTCCAGGTCAACCTCACGGGCAAATTCAAACCGTGGGTGAGCGCGAAGGACGTAATCTTGGAATTGTTGAACCGCTTCGACGTGAAGTGGGCGAAGAACAAGGTTCTCGAGTACGCGGGTCCCGCGTTGAAGGAGTTGACCGTCCCTTCTCGGGGAACGATCGCGAATATGGGAACGGAGCTCGGCGCGACCGGTTCCGTGTTCCCGGCGGACGGGCTGACGAAGCAGTTCCTTACCGCCCAGGCCCGGGGGAAGGACTTCAAGTCACTCGTCGCCGACGAAGACGCCCACTACGACGACACGGTCGACATCGATCTCGGGACGCTCGAACCGCTGATTGCATGTCCATCGAGTCCGGACAACGTCAAACCCGTCAGCGAGGTCGCCGGGACCGAGGTCGCCCAGGTGGCCGTCGGGAGCAGCGTGAACTCGTCCTTCCGGGATCTCGGCGTCGTCGCGCACGCCCTGGATGGGAAGCACGTCGCTCCCGGCATCGCGATGGCGGTCTCCCCGGGTTCACGGCAGACCCTCCTCCTCATGCTGACGAGCGGCCTTATGACGAAACTGATCAAGGCCGGTGTCCGCGAACTCGAGGTGGCCTGCGGCCCGTGCATCGGCATGGGATTCGCTCCGCCGACGAAGGGGGCCTCGGTCCGGACGTTCAACCGAAACTTCGAGGGGCGGAGCGGAACCGCGGACGACCTCGTCTACCTGTGCAGTCCCGAGACCGCGGCAGCGACGGCGGTTCACGGAGTCATCACGGATCCACGGGAGCTCGGCAAATATCCGGCCCTGAAGGAGCCCACGAAGTATCCCGTCGATACGTCGGGTTTCGAATGGCCTCCGAAGGACCGATCCGCGGTCCATGTTGTTCGCGGCCCTAACATCGCGCCGCTCCCCGTCGCCGCGCCGCCGAAAGACACGATCGAGGGCGAGGTCCTCCTTCGTCTTGGCGACAACATCTCGACAGACCACATCATGCCCGCCGGGGCGAAGATCCTCCCGTTGCGGTCGAACATCCCCGCGATCGCGGAACACGTCTTCGAATACGTGGACCCGACGTTCCCGGAACGCGCGAAGAAGGCGGGCGGCGGATTCATCGTCGCGGGCGAGAACTACGGCCAAGGTTCCTCGCGGGAGCACGCCGCGGTCGCACCGATGTTCCTGGGCGTGCACCTGGTCCTCGCGAAGGGGTTCGCGCGAATCCACATGGACAACCTGGTGAACTCGGGTATCCCTCCCGTCACCTTCGCGGACCCGAAGGGTTACAACGAAATCCAGCAAGGGGACCGCCTCCGGATCACGAACCTGCTCGCGGCGATTCGTGGACGCGGCGATGCGGTCGTGGAAAATCTCACGCGCGGCACGAAGACCGCGGTCCGCGTCGAGTTGCGGCCGTACCAGCGAGAGGTCCTCCTCGCCGGAGGCGGCATCCGATACGCGCAATCGCGCCGGCATGCGTGAGGTCCCGCGGGTTTAAGTCGAGGCGCCGTTATCTCCGCGGGCGGAGGAGGCCACGATGGCGATGATCGTCCGGAAGGGCACCGTGCCGTCGACCCCCCACACCGAGTTCTACGCCATCCCGAGCGTCCTCGCCCGGGAGGAGATCCACGGGTCGTACGGCTTCAGCGGGGCGTGGTCGCGGAAGCTCCACGTGCGCTTCTATCCGACGGAACAGGTGAAAGCCCCGACGAAAGGGGATTTCGATCTCGTGCCGGAGTTCCCGGCCGAGGCGGACGTCCTCCAACCGTACCACATCTTCACCGGACGCATTCCCTTCGAAGGACACGCCCTCTCCTCGCGAAAGCCCCTCGTCCACGGGCCTCGCACATCGATCTCGGTCTCGAAGCCGATCGAATCGATGCCGAAGGACACGTTCTTTCGAAACGGGGAGCGACACGAGGTGTACTTCGTCCAGGAAGGCGAGGGCATCGTGCGCTCGGAGTACGGGGACCTGAAGTTTCGCAAGGACGTCTACGTCGCGATCCCGAAGGGCACGACGTACCGAGTCGACCTCACGTCGCCAAGGGCGTGGTTCCTCATCATCGAGTCGATCTATCCGATCAACTTCGCACCACACTACCTGAATCGGGAGGGCCAGGCCACCCTGATGTCGCCCGTTGTCGAGACGGAAATCGAGACGCCGGAGTTGCCGCCGTTCCGGGACGAGCGTGGGGAATTCCCGATCGACGTGAAGCATGGCGGCGGGAAGATCACCCGGATCACCTTGGGCCACCACCCGTTCGATCTGGCCGGGTGGGAAGGGGCCCTGTATCCGTTCGTCTTCGACATCAAGAGCCATCACGGCATCGCGCGAGAGATCCACACGGCCCCGCCGATGCACCAGACGTTTCAGTCAGGCAACGTCCCGCAGAGCGGCTTCTCCCTCTGCTCGTTCGTCCCGGTGATGGCCGGCTGGCACCCGCGGGAGGTCCCGGCCCCGTACGCGCACTTCAACGTCGATTCGGACGAGTTGATGTTCTTCTGCAACGCGTTCTACGGCGCCCGCGAAGGCGTCATCGAGGAAGGCTCGTTCACCTTCCACCCCGGATCGACGCCGCACAGTCCCCAGGGGAACGCGGCCCAACGCTCCCTCGCGGCCCGGGGCAAGGTGCAGGCGCGCCTCGCGGTCATGCTCGACACGTACTTCGAGAGCATGCGGATCACGACCCAAGGCTTCGCGTACCGCGATCCCGCCTACGTCCTGAGCTGGTCCGAGAACGTCCAGCGGGCCCAACCGGCGGGCGAAGGATGGGAATCGCCCTCCGCCTGAGCCGAGGTGAGACCGTGGTCCTCCCGTACGTTCGGATTCGATTCGGGATTCGACCAGCGCGGAGGCTCGCATGAGGCTCGTGCGATTCTCGACGGCGGGAGGGCCGCCCCGCCTGGGCGCGGTCCTCGGCCGGTGGGACCACTGGGAAAAAATCGTCGATCTTTCCGCGGTGGATTCCGCCATCCCGGCGGACACGCTTGCGTTCATCGATGCGTGTCCCGGGTTGACGGGCGACGTATGGGAGCGGGCGCTCCGAGTGCTCGCCGAGGCCGAGAAGATCGAGTCCGACGCCCCGCTGTGGGCGTTTCGACCGGGCGATGTGCGGATCCATTCGCCGATTGCTCCGCGGCTGTTGCGAGACTTCCTCGCGTTTCGGGCCCATGTAGCTCGCACGCGGGCGGCCGCATGGGCACAGATTCCGCCCGAGTGGGACGCGCTACCCGCGTACTACAACGGCAATCCATTGAACGTCGTGGGGACGAAAGAGGCCATCCCTCCGATGCGCTTCGAGACGTTCGAGGGACGGACGCCGCGGCTCGTGCCTTCGGCGAAGATGGATTACGAGGCGGAGATCGGCTTCGTCCTCGGTCAGGGCGGGCGGGACATCGACGCGGCGAAGGCCAATGCCCATCTCTTCGGCGTCACGATCTTCAACGATTTCTCGGCCCGGGACCTCCAGGCGACGGCGAGCCGCACCGGCATGGGGCCGGCTCCGGGGAAGGATTGGGCGAACGCCCTCGGGCCGTGCATCGTGACCCGCGACGAGTTCGGAGAACTGCGGGACCAAGCGATCGTCGTGCGCGTGAACAACGAGGAACGGCTGCGCGATCGATACCGCACTCTCGTCCACGAGAACCCGTGGGTCCGCGAAGGCCAGCGAGCCCTCTGGTCGTTCCCGGAGATGCTCGAGTTCCTCTCCCGATTCCAGCCGATCCACGCGGGTGAAGTGTGGGGCAGCGGGACGATTCCCGGAGGATGCGAGCTGGAGCGAGGCGACCGCGCTCGCTACCTCAAGCCCGGGGATCGCATCGAAATCGAGATCGAGGGAATCGGGGTCCTCGAGAACTCTATTGCGACTGCCTGAGATGGCCCCTTTCGTGGGTCGACTCCGGACGGACCCATTCATGGAGCTGACCCCACTCCGTGTGAGGAATTCGGGTCGATCCGCGGCCGAGTGGGTTCAGAAGATCGATTCATGCTCTCAGCAACCATCCGTGAGGACGAGACTTGCCCGCGCCTTTACGGTCTACTTGAGCGTCGAAGCTACTGGGCTACGATAACGGCGACGGGTTTCGCGGGGAAGAAACTCCGGATTGAGAGCAGCAGCGCCAAGGCTTGCACGACCCATAAAGTGAGGAACTGAATGAATACGTTGACTGCGGAGCCCCTCTCTCCCGTCGCTGCAAGGTAGACGCTGAATAACAACGTGATCAGGGGTGTTGCGGTACCATACCACGCCCACTTCTCTCCTCCTTTGAAGGCGGTGAGGCCGATGGCCGACAGCAGAAGCCCGGCCGTCAGGAAAGCGACACCTACGACGCGCGCGGAATAAATCAAATCGTTTGAAGCCTCAGTGGAATAGCTGGAGGGGTCACCCGTGAAGAAGATTCGATTTCCCGGGTCCCCGGGAAGGAACAAAATCAGAAGACCGAGCAATACCCAAATCAGCCCGCCCACAACGGCAAGCCCCCAAGCGTACTTTGGGACTCTCGCAAGCGGATTGCTGCTAGCGTTAGCTGGGTTCATTGGAGTTGCGAGTTCCTGCGTAAGCGCGGTGCCATCTCCGAGATTCGGAAAGTCGCATCCTGTTCGGGGCCCCCGTTGGCGTCGGCCCTACTGCACGATGATTGTGCCCGTCATCATGGGATGATACGTGCAGTAGTAGTGATACGTCCCCGTTTGGGTAAAGGTCCCGGTCCACGTTTGTCCTGTGCTGACAGAGCCGGAGTCGAATTGACCTGCGACGGTGCTGGTCACTGTGTGGGCAGTCCTGTCCAGGTTGATCCACGTGACCATGCGGCCGACGGCGACGGTGAACGTCGCGGGGCTGTAAGGGATCGCGGCGCTCATGGCGTTCGGGACGATGCTGATGTCCGCGGCGGTGCCCGCCGTGTTTCTCAGGATGACGCTGGAGCCGATCGTTCCTGCGACGAGCATTCCAATCACGAAACCGACGACGGCCAATGTCAGGAGCCCGCCCGTCGACCGCACGGACGCGAGGTACGTCTTCTGGCGGAGGCCTAATTTCGCGGACCGGAAGGCCAGGATGCCAAACACGGTCACGAGGGCGAAGGTCGGGACGAGGGCTGCCAAAAGGGCAAAAGCGTTATCGGCCGGATTCAAGAGAGAATTGAAAGAGAATGCGACATACAGGATCAGGAACAGGATGCAAACGACCGCGGCCGCGATGTACGCCCAGCGCTTCTCCCGCCACGCGAAGACCGCGAAGACCAAGGGAACGATCGCGAAGATTAGGTAGGAGTAGAATACCCCGTCGCCCGCCCCATTCTGAATGAGGTACAGAACGGCACCGGCAAACGTCACGATCGCCGCGAAGACGAGTCCGCCCGCGATGACCCAGACGGCAAAGGGCTTTGCCCGCATCCCCGAACTCGTGCTCAATCCCTGCTCTAGCGCCACCCTTTCCACTCTCCGGATGCAACGACGAGAGCGCGATTCGCGTTCTCGAAGTCCGCGCGGACCCTCCCACGGAAGATCAGTAATCGCGGTTCAAGATTTTAATGTCATTGTCGAGTCCAATTGGCCGAAAAGTGACACGTTCAAGTCTGGACTGCACCCGTCCGCGCTCCTCCCCCAAATTCGCCGATCCGGGATCTGTATGCAAGCGGAGGGAGAGGCCATGCGTGACTGGTACGACACACCAACGTGGAAGGACGTGTGAGAGGAGCAAGCCGACGTCCTTCCGAGCAGGCTCCTGGACGTCGTCAAGATCCCGGACATTCGGTTGAGTGACAATCTCCCGCCCGAGATGTTTCGCTTGTCCGCCAGCACCCTGAGAACAAGATGCTGACCCGCGAGTTCGCCCACTAAGATGGAAGGGTTTCGTCTCCGTTCGAGTGAGGCGGTTCCGCCTCGGTAAGTCTTGCATCCGGCTCCGAAAGGGTTATCGTCCCCGGTTTCGATTCACAGACGGTGAGCGCATCGCAGCACTTCCCGCGTTCCTGAAACTCAAGGTGGACCACAAGACGGTCCTGTGTCGAGATACCAATACGTACCGAGCGCTTCGGGACTTCCTGCTGAACAGCGGATACTCGCCCGTCTATGAGACGGAACGGGTGGGCGAAGAGAAGACCGCCATGGCGACGTTCGCGTGCCTGAATCCCCTGACCGGCGAGCGGCTCGCGGTGGTGCTGGGCATGAGCGCGCCGAACGAAGTCTCCCATGCGCAGGCGCCGTTCGCGTACGGGTTCGCGGGGAAGCCGCAGAAGGACGCGCAGACGTACATGCAGCATCTCGCCCTCCGGACGACCGACATCGAGAAGCTGAAGTCGTATCTCGAATCGAAGGGTGCCGAGTTCCTGACGCCGATCTACAAGGACAAGGACTCGTTCGGGCCTCTGCTCCAGTCCTTCACTCGCGAGCTCTTCGACGATGAATGGTTCTTCATCGAGTTCGTGCAGCGCGACTACGACGCCGACACGCTCGGCGTAGGCGGGACGCAGTTCGTTCAGAACACCGTCAAGTCCCTCTACGTGTCGAAGCAAGAGGAATTCCGGGAATGGGAGAAGACGGGCAAGAAACGGAAGTTCCTCGATGGGGTCCCGGCAAAAGAGCGGGACCAACTCCTTCGAGACATCCTAGCACATACGGAGCCGAAAGGATACGTGCAGACCGTCGCGCCGATCTCGCGGCATGTCAAGTTGAACTGAGTCCGGACGCCAAGCTGGGGCGACAATCTCTTAGCCCCGTTACGCCTGACCCGTTTGTGCCTCGGAAGATCCGAGACGCCCGCGAATGTCCGAGAGACTGGTCGCCTCTGAGTAAGGAGATTCGTCACACCCACCTTCGTGCGGTCGAGGCCGACGTTTGCCCGAAATGCAAGGGGATCTTCTTGGACAAGAAGGAGATTCGGAAACTTACCGGGGACTGGAGTCTGAACAAGCTCCTGACCAAGTACGTTGGGCTCGAGTCAGACAGCCAGCTCGTCTGCCCCAACTGCGGCGGCCTCATGGAAATCGAGGACGCGGGCAACGTGCGCGTGGACGTGTGCCTGGACTGCAAAGGCGTCTGGCTTGATGCCGGCGAACTGGAACGCGTCGCGGCGATGGACCCGGCCGAGTTCCGCAAGTTCACCCCGGAGAAGATCGAACAGCTTCAGAAGGCCAAGGAAATCCGGGAGGATGAGCACCGTCAGGCGATTCGCAGTTTGTTCCGCGGTTTACGGAGACCCTGACGCATCGATCCGCCAATCACGGCGTTTGCCCTCTCTGCTCTGCCGTTCTAGCCTTGCGAGAACTTCATCCAAGTCCCCTTGAGTGTTAACGTCCAAGAAGGAGGACAAATCGGGATCGACCGCCCGAATCCGATCCGGATCGACGAAGCGACACCGGAGACGATCGACGAGCGCCGATGGAGAGGCAATCGACTCGTCGGACCGCAGGATCCGCGTGACGACCGGCCGCCGATAAATCGCCCGCAACGGATCGAAGACGTCGAACTTGGACACGACGCACTCGTGGCGGCCCAACGACCGCAGGAAAAGCCGATATAGCTCGGGCCGGAGGAGGGGGGCATCACAGGGCGCGACGAGGACTCGGTCGCCGATCGCGACGTCGAATCCACCGCGAAAGCCTTCGATCGGCCCTCGGTCGGAACGACGATCGATCGAGAACGCGGCCTCCGGCAGAATCGGCTGCAGAGCGGAGACCATTTCGGAGGTCGCGACGGAGACCACCAGTTCTCCGGCGAGCGGACCGATCGCATCGGCCACGCGGCGAACCATCGGTTTGCCGCCTACGTCGACCAAGGCCTTCGGCCGACCAAAGCGCCTCGACTCTCCTCCAGCGAGCACGAGCGCGGTCTCCACGCCGCGAGATGACTCAGTGCCCCTAAAGCACGTGCCTCCGGAGGAAGAAAGATAAGTCGCTTTGGGATTCCGCAAGACGTGGTCGCGAAGCCGCGACGGAAAGGGGTCCGGCGCGTCAGCGCAGTTCCCTTTGGCCTGGGCTTCGCGAAGCCCCACAACTACCGCGAAGTCCTACGGTCCGCCTGGAACAATAAGCGCCGACCCGTCTTCACCTGGCGGATCCTCCGGGACGGCGTCTGTGATGGGTGTGCGCTCGGGACCACGGGCCTCCGCGACTTCACGATGGAGGGCATCCATCTGTGCACCGTTCGACTCGATCTCCTCCCGCTGAACACGATGGGACCCCTGCGCGTCCGGCGTCTCGAGGATGTGAAGGAGTTACGTTCGAAATCCTCGAGGGAGCTTCGGGAGCTCGGCCGGCTGCCGTACCCGATGATCCGTCATCGAGGGGACCGCGGGTTCCGTCGGATCTCCTGGGACGACGCGTTTCAATTTGCGGCTCAACAGATCCGAGCCACGAGCCCGGACCGGCTCGCGTTCTTCATCACATCCCGCGGGATGACGAACGAATCGTACTACGTCGCCAACAAAGCGGCGCGCTTCCTCGGCACGAACCACATCGACAATTCCAGCCGGCCGTGTCATTCGCCGAGTACGACGGGTCTGAAGGAAACCATCGGCGTCGCGGCCTCCACCTGTTCGTACTCCGATTGGATCGGGAGCGACCTGATCGTCTTCTTCGGATCCGACGTCCCGAACAACCAGCCCGTGACGACCAAGTATCTGTACTACGCGAAGAAACAGGGCACCAAGGTCGCCGTCGTGAATCCGATGCGCGAGCCTGGGCTTGAACGGTACTGGGTCCCCTCTGTACCGGGAAGCGCGCTGTTCGGCACCCGCTTCGCGGACGAGTTCTTCACCATCCACACGGGAGGCGACATCGCATTCATCAATGGCGTCCTGAGGCACCTCATCGAAAACCGCTGGATCGACGAAGACTTCATCGAGAAACACACGACGGGCTTCTATCCGGTCCGCGTGGAGGTCTTGTCGCAAACCTGGGAGGAGCTCGAACGGCAAGCGGGCGTCTCGAAGGATCGGATGCTCGACTTCGCTCGGACGTACCACGAGGCCAAAACCGCGATCTTCGTCTGGAGCATGGGCATCACCCACCATCGGTTCGGGGTCGACAACGTCAAGGCGATCGTGAACCTCGGGCTCGCGCGCGGAATCGTCGGACGAGCGAAGTGCGGCCTGATGCCGATCCGAGGCCATAGCGGCGTCCAGGGGGGCTCCGAGATGGGAGCTCAGCCCGCGGCGTACGGCCTCGGCTTCCCCGTTGACGATGAGAGCGCGGATCGCTTCGCGAAGCTGTGGGGCTTCCGACCTCCGACGATGGCCGGCATGACGGCGGTCGGGATGATCGACGCGGCCCACGAACGCCGCCTCGACGTCCTCTATCTCGCGGGCGGCAACTTCCTCGAGACGCTCCCGGAACCGGACTATGTGCGCGCCGCCCTCGGACGCATCCCGCTGCGGATCCACCAGGATCTCGTCCTCACGAGTCAGATGCTCGTCGATCCGGCCGAAACGGTCCTGCTGTTCCCCGCCCAGACTCGGTACGAGCAGCGCGGCGGGGGCACGGAGACGTCGACGGAACGACGGGTCTACTTCTCCCCGGAGATCCCGGGTCGTCGGATCGGCGAGAGCCGGGCGGAGTGGGAAATCTTCATGGACCTCGCCGAGCGAGCGCTCCCCGACTCCGCGCATCTGATCCACTTCGAAGACGCCCCGGCGATCCGCAAGGAAATCGCGAAGGCCATCCCGACGTACGAAGGAATCGAGAAGCTCCGGGCAAAAGGAGATGCGTTCCAGTATGGCGGTCCGCGACTCTGCGAGGGCGGGACCTTCCCGATGCCCGACGGACGAGCGCGCTTCTCAATCGTCAACTTGCCCGACGCGGACATCCCGCCCGGACAATTCCTGCTCAGCACGCGCCGCGGGAAGCAGTTCAACTCGATGATCCATGGGGAGGTCGACTTCCTGCTCGGCGCGCGTCGCAGCGACGTCCTCATGTCCGCAGAGGACGCGAAGGCGTTGGGCGTGACCGACGACGACGAGGTCCTCATCTCGAACGACCTTGGCTCGTATCGGGGGCACGTGCACATCGCGCCGATCCGGCCGCGGAACGTGCAGATGTACTGGCCGGAAGGCAACGTCTTGATCCGTCGCGGGATCGTCGATCCGCAGTGCGAGATGCCCGACTACAACGCCCTCGTGCGAATCGAAGCGGCACCGGCAGCGCGGGTGAGTGCGTGAAGCGCCCGGGTCCGACGACACGCGCGACGGTTTGGAAGGTTCGAGGCGAGGGCTCCTCGGACGAGACCGACGTTCTCGCAGCGGAGGAGCCGATGGAAATCCGAGTCGAGACGGGAGCGACCGGTGATCGCGCGACGACGTCCCTGTCGGTCACGATGCGAACCCCCGGTCACGATTTCGAACTCGCGGCGGGGTTCCTCCTCACGGAGGGAATCGTGGCCCGCAAGCGCGACATCGTTCGAATCGAGTATTGCACCGACCCGGGAGTCGTCCAAGAGTACAACATCGTGAGCGCGGTCTTGCGCCCGGAGGTTGCGTTTCGCGCGGACCGCCTGAGCCGCCATTTCTACATGACGTCCTCGTGCGGGGTGTGCGGGAAGACATCCCTCGAGGCGGTTCGCGTCGCGGCCCGGCATTCGATCCCGAAGGAACGTCCGCGAATCAATTCCGACGTAGTTCGGTCGATTCCGGAGCGGCTTCGGGAAGAACAAGCGCTCTTCTCCGAGACGGGAGGCCTGCATGCCGCCGGCCTCTTCGATGCCCGCGGGAACCTCCAGAGTCTGCGCGAGGACGTCGGGAGACACAACGCGGCCGACAAGGTCATCGGAGAGGCCTTTCTCGCGGGCCGGGTGCCTCTCTCCAATCACATCCTCGGGGTGAGCGGACGGTCGAGTTTCGAGATCATGCAGAAAGCGGCGGTGGCCGGCATTCCAATAGTCGTGGCGGTGGGCGCTCCGTCCAGTCTCGCGGTGACCCTGGCGGACGAATTCGGCATGACCCTGGTGGGCTTCGCCCGCGGGGAACGATTCAACGTCTACGCCGGCCGCGAGCGAATCGCACCCGCACCGCCGACGACCCCGAAGTGAGCCAAGGGGGACGGAAGGTAACCGGCGAGAAATCGCGTCGAAACCTCTAAGGCGCTCCAGCCGCTTCGACGCGCGCGTGAAGGCCGCGGTCCTCGGGACGGGCGGACTCGGCAGGATCATCACCCTCGAACTCGCGGCCGACCGCCGCGTGGATGAGATCGTCATCGTCGACAAGCGCGGGGACCGCTCCCGGGCCCTGCAATCCCTCGGCAAGACCGCATCGTTGACTGCGCTCGAGGCGGACGTGACGGACGGGAACGCCTTGCGCCGGATCCTCGGGGGCGTGGACGTCGCCGTGAATGCGACGTTACCGGAGCACAATCTCCGCGTGATGGACGCGTGCTTCGCGGCGGGATGCGGCTACGTCGATAGCGCGGGGTACAGCCCTCCCGTGGCCGGAGAGAAGCGCGGCGTCCTGGAGCAGCTCGGCTTGGACTCGCGTTGGCGGGATCGCGGAATCAGCGCGATTGTTTCGATGGGGTCGGACCCCGGGATTTCCAACGTCATGGCGCGGGTCGCCGCGGACCGTTTCAGCAAGATCGATCGGATTTTGATTCGCAAAGCGGCCACGGGCGAGAAGGCGACGGACGGGTTCCCGCTCTACTCGCGAGAAGTGTTCATCAGCGCAGCCCTGTCGAATCCGATCGTCTGGGACGGGAAGGACATCCGCGAAGAGGAACCCGCCAGCGGCGAGGAGGACTACGAGTTCCCGCCGCCGATCGGGAAGCGACGCGTCCACTGGTTCTGGCACGAGGAGGTCCTGACCTTGCCCGCCCACCTCGGCAAGCCCGTCGGATGGGTCGACTACAAGCACGACATCAACCCGGAACTCGAGCGCGCGATCCACGCATTCGACGCGCTGGGCCTCCTGAGGCCGGACCACAAGGTGAAGGTCGGCGTGACGCAAATCCCCTTCCGCGATGCGTTCATGGCCGCGATCCCCGAACCGTCGACGCTGATTGGCCCGCTTCCCGGAGCCCTGGGAATCGTGGTCGAGGTGCACGGCACCAAAGGCGACGGCACGAATGCCGCCGTGCGGGCGTCGCTCACGATGGAACATCGAGAGGCGAACCGCCGCCGAGGTACGACCGCAGAGCGTTTCCTGACCGCCGCCGCGTCGGCAGCGGCCGTCATGATGATCCACACGAAACGACTCCCGCGCGCCGGGGTCCTCGCCCCGGAGGAACTCTCCCCGGATCTAGTCGTGCCGGAGCTCGCGGCACACGAGGTTTCGTTCTCGGTTGCAGACTTCCCCGGGTAGGGTCCGCCCAAGCCTCGCATATCCGTTAAATATGCCCCCGGCAGTCCCTTCGAAGTTCCGGGTGGAGGCTATCGCCGCGAACTCGACGCTCACCGCGATCCGAGGCGTGCGCGTCGGCCACGCGCAAAATCTCGAGCGGCGGACTGGCACGACGGTGGTCCTCCTCGAGCCACCCGCCATGGCCTTCGCCGACGCCCGCGGCGGCTGGCCCGGGACCTACGACACAGCGGCCTCGGACCTCGGAAAGACGTTCATCGACCGCCACGCGCTGCTCCTCACCGGGGGCGACGTGTACGGCTTCGACGCGGTGCGGGGAATCCGCCGGTTTCTTCTCGAGCACCGACTCGCTTCCCGCAAGGGCGGCGGGACGATGCCCGCCATCATGGGGACCAACATCTACGACCTCGAGTTCGCGGAAACGGAAGGGTTCGACTACTCGGACCTCGGATACGAAGCATGCGTCGATGCCTCGACTAAGACGATTGCCCAGGGAAACGTCGGCGCGGGGACCGGCGCCACCGTCGGGCCGTTCTTCGGGCCGTCGGGCGGGACGAAAGGGGGAGTCGGGAGCAGCGCAGCCCGAATCGGCCCGTGGACGGTGGGCGCGATCGTGGTGACGAATTGCGTGGGGAATGTCTACGACCCATTTGAGAACCGCACGATCGGCGGGACCCTTCGCGGAGATGGGACCGGATTTTGGGAGATGGACGATCTCGCCAATGAATACCTGAAACGTTCGAAGACGCGATCTGGGACGACGATCGGCGTGGTGGGAACGGATGCGCCGCTGGATCACGAGCAGCTCGCCCGACTGGTCGAACTGGCCCACGACGGAATCGCCCTCGCAGTGCGGCCGGCGCACATGTCCACCGACGGGGACACGATCCTCGGGTTCGCAACGCGATCGAAGAAAGGAACGACCATTGATCACAGGGCATTCGACGTCCTGCATCATGTCACGGTGAGAGAAGTGGCGCGGGCCGCCGTGAACGGCGTGCGAGCCGCCGGGACGCTCGGAGGCATTCCAGGATTCGCGGAACGCTGACAGCTCGCGGATTCGATCGATCGGGGCGGTTCTCGGAAGGCTCACGTCGATGGTTTATTAGGACGCCGCTCTGTGCCCGAGCCGGACCCGTCGCCTAGCACGGATAGGGCACCGGATTTCTAATCCGGCTGTCGAGGGTTCGAATCCCTCCGGGTCCGCTACTTCTCCCGAGTAATTGAAGGAATGAGCTATCGTGGACGGAAGGCACTCGAATGGAATGTGCCGCCTCAAGCAACGGGGACCGCTGGCATCTCCTCAAATAACGGATAAAACATCTGGCAAGATTGCATGAAAGCCGAAAATCCAGGATGGTTTCCGATCGTGCATCCCAAAGACCGGCGCTTTCCGAAGTTAGCGAATGGGTGAAGAAGACTTGGCCGACCCCGTCCTGTTGAACCTGGACCACATCGACCTCGCAAGGTTCGAGGTCGTCGGCAACTACGTCAGGTTTGACGAGAAGACGCGGCATGCGCTTAAGGACTTTCGGAGGAAAGTCATGGCTGGGCTCGACGGCCCTCTCGGCAGCAAGGAGAACTACCTTATCTGGGGTCCTCCGGGATCCGGGAAGACATTCCTCGTTCAAGAGCTCGCTCGTTCCATGGGTGCGCCGGCCTACGTCGAGCTAAACCTCGCCGAATCCAACGAAGGCAGGTTCCGCGCCTCGTTGGACATCCTCGAATCCACTCCACAACACACCCTGTGCCTCGTTGATGAAGCCGACTCGAAGCCGGAAGAAAGTTGGCCCTACGAACTGCTCCTGCGGCATCTGGAACCGCCAGAAGGTCGTCGAAAACGCGTGTGTTTCATCCTGGCGGGGAGCTCGGGGCGGAGCCTCGAAGAGATGACCACGGCGATCCAGCAGCGCCCGAAAGGGGCCGACCTGCTCAGCCGAATTCCCGCGGATCACCGCCTCGCGGTTCCGTCCCTCACCGAAGGAGACAGGACGTTAGTAACCCTCGTTCAGCTCCTTCACGCGGCAGCGGAGCGGGGGCGGTTGATTCGCGAGGTGGAGAAGATGGCGGTGTTCTATGCCACAGCCAACGCGCAGCTCGAAAGCGCGAGGCAACTGAGGGATTTTGCGATCAGTTGCGCGAGACGAATACCTCAAGGCGAGGACCGGATCAGGTACGACGACCTGTTCGACCCGGGCGACCCCGAGAACAAGGAGTTCTGGATCCGAACGCAACAGGACCATGGCGCCCTTGTCAACCGATACCTCACCGTACAGATGGCCCAGGTCCCTCAAGATTTGGGCAAGCGGTTCGTCCCGAATGCGAGGCTTCGCATCGCCGTCTTGCCCCTTTCGAGCATCAGCCCTGACCCTGGCGACGAGTACTTTGCGGACGGGATGACGGAGGAACTCATTTCCGCCGTTTCCAAGATCGGCGACCTGCGGACGACTTCGCGCACGTCCGCCATGAGGTACAAAGGGAGCAAGAAGTCCGTCAGCGAGATTGCGAGCGAGCTGGGCGTCGGGTCCATTCTCGAGGGGAGCGTCCGGAAAGCGGGGAACCGACTGCGAATCACAATCGAATTGATCGACGTCGAGAGGGACGAACAGCTCTGGTCCCAAAGCTACGACCGGGAACTCGCGGACATCTTCGCGATTCAAGGCGACATCGCCAACAAGGTGGCCGAAGCCCTGCAGGTTCACCTCCTCGTGGACGAAAGGCAGAGAATCGAGAGGAGAGCGACGGCCAACATGGAGGCGTACAGCCTCTACCTCAAAGGGCTCCACTACCGATCGGAGAGGACCGAGGAAGGTTACAAGAGAGCGCTCCGATACTTCGAGAACGCGATCGCGGAAGACCCGCGCTTCGCCCTCGCCTACGAGGGGATCGCAGAGTGCTATGAACGGATGGGCGAGGAGGGCTACCTTCCGCCCAACGAGAGTTTCCCCAAAGCGCAGGACTTCGCACAAAGGGCACTCAGCCTCGACGATTCGTTGGCGGAACCTCACGCGACATTGGCAGCCGTCATGGAATCCTATTACTACGACCAAAGGGCCGCCGAGGAGGAATTCAGGCGTGCCCTCGAGCTCAACCCGAACTACGGGCGGGTGTGCAACTCATACGGAGCGCACCTCGCGTGTACGGGAAGGCTCGACGAAGCCATCGCGGAAATCGGCCGGGCGAGGTCTCTCAACCCCCTTGCCCTCGAGGTCAACGACTGCGCGGCCGTCATCTTCAACTGCGCGAATCAGTTCGACAAATCGCTCGAGGCGTGCGAAAAGATGTTCAAAATCGACGAGAGCTTCTTTCCCGCGTACCAAGACCTGGCCGAGGCGTACATCGAGAAGTCGAGATATGACGAAGCCATCGAAGTGCTCCAGAAGGCCATGGCCTTGTCAAAGGGCGCGTCGACGATCAAGGGGAGGCTCGGTTTCGCCTACGCTCGCGCCGGAAGAGCTGCCGAGGCCCGGGCGATCCTGCGCGAGATGGAAGAGGACTCGAAACACAAGTATGTCTCGCCCGTAGCGCTCGCGATCGTCAACTGCGGCCTGGGGGAGAACCAGAGTGCGATTCGTTGGCTCGAGAGGGCCCGCGAGCAGCGAGCGGGAGGCCTTCTCTCCTTGAAAATCCGCCCGTTATGGGCGAGTCTTCGAGCCGAACCAGGGTTCACGGAGGTTGTGAAAAGCCTGGGGCTCGCAGGAGATGCCCACCATTAGTCCTCGAACTCACTTCAGGCAGAGGCCCTACCGCAAGCGAAGGCCGAGAGCGGTCGGCTCGACATCTGAAGGGATGTCTTCCTTGGGTTCTTCCCTTGCATCCTTCTGACTTGGAACACTCATCGTGTGAAGGAGCGTCAAAAGACCTCTCGTCGGGGATTGCGAAAAAAAGGGAAAGGGAGGAGGACCCAACGATCCTCCTCATGATGGGACGGGACGACTATCTGCTCTCGGCGTACCTCGATTTGTCCGCTGAATCGTCAGCGGTCGACACGCCCTCATGGAGAAGTGGCGCCCCCTCCGGGTCCGCTATTCCTGCATTACGACGCGGCCGAGGGGTGCTCGCGTTCGGTGATCTGATGTCTGACGCTCGCGGACGCCTGTGGCAGGACCGCCGCCTGGGACAGTCGGAGAACCAATGGTCATCAACGAGGCACTCTCGTCGTGGCCGGGATTGGTGGGTCCCACGCTAGGCGGACATCAACTTCTCGCTCAACGTAGCGCCATTCCTCGGTACTCCGTAGACGCTCCACGAGCTGCTCGAAGGCAGCCGCGTGGTCCGGCAAATACTCGAACCAGGTGAGGAAGTCGAAGGGCTCGCCGAGCTCGCGCCCATGATAGAGTCGCCGGGCCACGGCAGGGAGATATTCGATTCCGGTTCGGATGTGGTGGGAGCGCTCTTCGAAGATCGCGCGCCGCTCGTCGTGCGGAAGGTCCCACCAAGCCGCGGATTTTCGGATCGGGATCAAGGCCGCGCTCGTGGCTGACTGCCTCCCAAGGCTCTCTTGGCGCGCCTCCAACAGAGAGCGCTCAGCGCTGGTCACATACCGATCGAAGGCTGTGACACCCCTGAGCACCCAATTGCCAGGTGGCGGCTGTGCCTCCTGTTCGGTGACCTCTAGTCGTGATATCCAGGCGAGGGGGACGCCGATGACAGGATCGACTCGAAGGACCCGCCAAGATCCAACATTGCCTCCGACGAACGACGTCATGTCGCCAACGCGCCGTGACCGCCGGCGACCGCATTACATCGGTGCAAATCAAGGCGCCTCAATCTTCGTGGCCGGCTGGCGCGTCGCATTGCCCGGACGGACACATCTCAACCCTGCCGTTCCGCGGCCGTCTCCGTAACACTATATACCGTCTCCTCGATTCCTGAGGCACCCGGTCGAGTGGGGCGGATGATGAATCGGATTGCGCGCTCGTTCCTGATCGGGACCATGGCTTTCGTGCTACTCGCGCTGACGCCGCTCTCCGCGCAAGCCAGTCAGGGCCTGACCCACGTCGAGCACCCGAATGTCCTCGTGACGATCGATCCGGAGGCGAGTTCGCAGAACGAGGTGACGATCGCCGCGTTCCCGAGCGACCGAAACATACTCGTGGCGACCGCGCGCGATACGCGGCAGGCGAGCGGCTTCTCGTGGGCCGGGTACTACCGATCGACGGACGGCGGAGACACCTGGCAGAATGCTCTCGTACCGGGCTTTCCGGGCGATACCTCCCCCGAGGGGCTCTCATCGCCCGTGCATGAAGCGGGATGGAAAATCGGGAGCGATCCCGTGATCACCACCGACCGCGAGGGCCGCGTGTACCTGGCGTGGCTCTCGTTCGGACCGACGACGACAGAATTCGCGGGTTGGCTCGTCCTCACTCGGTACTCGAACTTCGGGGCAACGTACGACTTCACATCCGTTGTTTTCGCCGGCCACGACACCCCGAGCGACAAACTCGGCGGTCCAGGGAACTCCCGCGTTACCGACAAAGAGTGGATCGCGGTCGACGACACGGGCGGCACCTGTGACGGGAACGTGTACATCCCGTGGGCCTTCTTCGAGGGGAGCCACGGCACGAAGATCGTGCTCCAGCGGTCCACGGACGGGGGCCTGACCTGGACCCCGATCCTTTCGCTCAGCCATTCCCCGAACTCGCAGAACCAAGGCGCGACGGTCGCCGTCGGCCCCGGAGGGGAGGTGTACGTCGCTTGGGAGGATTTCCACAAAGACCAGATCCTGTTCACCCGGTCCCTCGACTGCGGCCAGACGTTCGACGTGGAGCAGGGAATCGCGTCGATCGTCCCGGTCCCGGAGCCACTCCCGGGGAGCGCATACCGCCTCGACAGCTTCCCGCGGATGGCCGTCAGCCAAACCACCGGCTCCATTTTCATGACGTGGGCGGACTATCGAAGCGGAGATGCGGATGTCCTGCTCGCCCGGTCGACGGACCGCGGCCTGAGCTGGTCGCCGCCATCCCGCGTGAACGACGTCACGACAAATCACCAGATCTTCCCGGCGATCACGACGTTCCGCGGTCGAGTGGACGTCTCGTTCTACGACAGCCGGAACGACCCAGGAGGGAAGCTCTTGGACATCTACTATGCGCAGTCGAACGATGATGGAGTCACCTTCCTCCCGAATGTGCGGGTGACCGACGCGGCGTTTGACCCGAACCTCGGGGTCACGGGCGGCGGGGCCGCGTTCCTCGGCGACTACAATGGCATTGCCTCGAATGCCGCGGGCGCCCATCCGATCTGGGCGGACAATCGCAACGTCTCCATCAACGCGCTCCGTGACCAAGATATCTATACCGCGACGATTTCATGAGCTAAGCCGCGAGAGACTCTGCACGGCTCCAAAGAAGCTATCGGTCGAATCTGAACGGGTCCGCAAGAATGGGAAGAGGAGGAGGGCCGGATGGTCCTCCTCATGATGGGACAGGACGACTCTCTCCTCTCGGCGTCCCTCAACAAGCCCGCCGTTCCGTCAGACATTGACGTGTCCTCATGGAGAAATCACGGATCCCTCCGGGTCCGCCATTCCTCCATTGGGACGTGTCCGAGAGGGTCGCCGTTTTCGGTCATGCCGTGTCTGACGTTTTGCTGACGCCGAGACGCCACGATCCCTCGCCTCGACGACCGGAGTCTCGCACGCCTCTTGGGCAGCCTTCTGCCCTCGGGCGGTCCGAAGGTCTGCGTAGTGCCGAACCGCCTTCTGCATCGAATGGCGCAACCGCTTTCTCGAGGCTCTGTTACTCCGCTCGCGCACTAGCTACGCCTTCACGCGTTCCCCTGATACCGCGGACCTCTCGATGGCCGCGATGACCTCGTGGCGCCGGACGGCATCAGCGAAGTCCGGAACGGTGTGCGTCCCGTTCTCGATGTCTGCCGCGAACGCGGCATAGGCACGCCCGACGTTGTAGGCGGGCGCTCCTTCTAGGCTGGTGAGCGCGGGCCATTTCTGCGTCAGCGCCGCCGGAACGGCGAGCTCGGCGGGCTCGTTCCGCCCGTGTGCCCCCGCGACTGTCAAGGGATAGAGTTCGGGGTATGCAGCGTCAGCGGTAATCCGGAGCGTTCCGTCGGTTCCGTTGATTTCCCACAGGAAACCGGTTCCGCCGGCCACTGCCTCACGGACATGGACGCTGGCGGTCGCCCCGGACGTCAGGGTGCCGATCACCGCGATTTGGTCGGGCGCCGTTTTCACGATCTGCTGCCCGGTCTCTTCGATGGTGATTAGCGGCCTGCGGAGATCCGAGACGGCCGACAGGTCGGCGAACTCGCCCAGGACATAGTTGAGGATGTCCAGGCTGTGGCCGACGGCGATCGTGAGCACGTTGGCCCCGTTTGCCTTGTCGAGCATGTAGGCGTTGGGCTGGCCGATGACGTCGCCCGGGATCGACAGCCCGA
>Ga0209761_1000182_pt1 | contig 35992 bp, 36 predicted proteins | sample GraSoi013_1_40cm_4_FD_185818 | JGI IMG/M metagenome (GOLD analysis project Ga0209761, IMG submission 185818) | Grasslands soil microbial communities from the Angelo Coastal Reserve, California, USA - Sample 09_25_2013_1_40cm (SPAdes) (version 2) | ecosystem: Environmental > Terrestrial > Soil >... | reverse complement strand
CTTCCGTGGCGGCATGGCTTATAAATGTAGGCGTGCGGTTCGTGCGGCAACCGTAACCGCGTCCCCCGCCTCGGGACCGAGGACCTCGCGCGCCGGCGCGACCAGCTGGGACAGCACCAGCGCCGCAGCGGCGGGTGTGGCGGGCTCGAGGTGGTGACGCGCGGCGGCGAGGGCGCGCTTCAGGGGGCCGGGGAGGGCGAGGCTCGCGAGCCGCGCGTCGAGCGCCTGGAGGCGACGCCGGTGATTCTTCCCCGACACGGGCCGCGGCGGTAGCAGCGCCTCTGCCGAGCGTACCACGAGCCACAGCGCGAACAGGCCCTCGCGTTTGGGCCCCCGCATCGCGTCGGCGACCAACCCGATCAAGCGCTCCTCGGCCGGCGTGGTGGCGCGGCTCACGCGACGAGGCGCTCCACCGTGGCGGCCACCTCCTCGGGCGTGATGTCGTTGAGGCAGCGATGGTGGCCGAGCGGACAGGCCGCGGTGCCCGTGGACGAGCAGGGGCGGCACTCGAGCCCGCGCTCCAGCACGACGGCAGGCGCGCGATAGGGGAAGAAGCCGAACTGCGCCACCGTGGGTCCGAACAGCGCGACGACGGGTGTGCCGACGCCCGTCGCCATGTGCATGACACCGGTGTCGCCCGACACCACGACCCGCGCCCGCGCGAGCAGCGCGCCCGTCTCCTGGAGCGAGAACTCGCCGGCGGTGCTCGCCACCGGGTTTCCCCCGCCTCCCTCGGCGACGAGCTGTTGCGCCAGCCCTCGGTCTTCGGGCCCCCCGACGACGATCGGCCGGTACCCGGCGGTCCCCAGCCGCTCCGCGAGGGCGCCCCAATGCGCGACGGGCCAGCGTTTGGTGGCGTGAGCGGCGCCGGGCGCGAGCGCCGCCAGCCGTGCCCCCCCCCCGAGCCCCCGCTCCGCGAGCCACCGCGCCGCCCGGTCCGTCGCGCCGGGACCCAGGCAGAACTCGGGGGGCCCGCCGTCGGGCCGAGTGTCGAGGCGGCGCGCGGCCTCGAAGTAGCGCTCGGCGACCGGCGACGGTGCGCGTCGGCGGTAGCCGTCCAGCTTCGTGGCGATGAGCAGCGCGCGGGCCAGCTTGCGCTTGCGGTACCCCGACCAGCGGCAGCGCACGAGCAATCGGAGGCCCGCGCTGCGGACGCTGCCGTGCAGGTCGAGGCCGTGCGTCGGCGCGAGGGCGCGCAACCGGCGGGCGAGGTGCCGGATCGGCTCGCCGGGCTCGAGCGTCACGACCTCGGCAAGGCGCGGGTTGTCGGCTACCAAGGGCGCCATGGCGCGCTTCGTCACGTACACGAGCTTCGCTTCCGGGTGACGACGGGCGAGCGCGCGCACGAGCGGCGTGGTCAACAGGATGTCGCCGATGGAGCTGAAGCGGACCAAGAGCACGCACAGCACGTTGCGAAATAAGTCCTGCGTTGCCCGGCTTCGCCAGTCGCCATTAGCTTTGGCCTATGGTGCGCCCGAAGACCATCCTCTGGGTGGATGACGAAGTCGAGGGACTCGCGGCGCACCGGCGCTTCCTCGAGGACCAGGGGTTCACGGTGGCCGCCGCGGCTCACGGCGACGACGCGCTCGCGCTGCTGCGGCGCCAGGCCTACAGCATCGTGCTGCTGGACGAGCAGATGCCGGGGCGACGCGGCCTCGAGCTGATCGGCGAGATCCGGGCCCTCGACCCCGCCATGCCGGTCGTGATGGTCACGCAGAGCGAGGATGAGGGCACGCTGCGCGAGGCGATCGGGATCGAGGTGGACGACTACCTCGTGAAGCCGGTCCAGCCGCGCCAGATCCTCTCCGTGATCACGCGACTGCTCGAAGGCGACCGCATCCGCCAGCAGCGCCTGGCCCGCGATTTCGTCACCCGGTTTCGCGAGCTCGAGGGGCGCCGGGGCGCGACCCTCGCGTGGCGCGAGTGGATCGAGCTGGTCGCGGAGCTGGCGCGCTGGGAGGTCCGCCTGGGCGCTGCCAACGAGCCGGGCCTCTCGGAGGCCCTCCGGAGCCTGCAGCGCTCGCTGCGCAAAGACTTCGCCGAGTACGTCGCCCGGCAGTATCCGCGCTGGCTCGCCGGTCCCGAAGGCGACCGGCCGCCGCTCTCCGTCGACGTGGGCGCCGAGTTCCTCGTCCCCGTGCTGCGATCCACGGGGCGCGTGTTGTTCGTGGTCATCGACTGCCTGCGGCTTGACCAGTGGGAAGTGCTCCGGGACCTCGTGACGCCGCTGTTCGACGTGGAAGAGTCGCACTACTACAGCATCCTGCCCACCGCGACGCCGTTCGCGCGCAACGCGATCTTCTCGGGGCTGTTCCCCATGGAGATCGCGGCGCGCCATCCCGCCTGGTGGGGTCAAGCGTCCGACGAGGAGAGCCTCAACGCCCATGAGGGGGAGCTCCTGACGGAGCAGCTGCAGGAGCTGGTCGGTCGGCCCGTCGCGGTGCGCTACGAGAAGGTGTTCAGCTCGGGGGAGGGAGACCTGGCCCGGCGGCTGCCCGCCCACCTCTCCCAGGACGGCGTCACGGCGCTGGTGTTCAATTTCGTGGATCAGCTCACCCACGGGCGCTCCGAGAGCGCCATCCTGTACGAGGTGGCGCGGGACGAGGCGGCGCTGCGCAGTCTCACGCGCACGTGGTTCGAGCGCTCGCCGGTGCTCGCGGCGCTCCAGGAGGCGGAGCGGCGGGGCGTGCCGGTGCTGCTCACCACCGACCACGGCTCCATTCACTGCGAGACCCCGGCGACGGTGTACGCCAAGCGCGACGCCACGGCGAACCTGCGCTACAAATTCGGCGAGGACCTGAAGAGCGAGGACCCGGGGGCCGCGATTCTGGTCGAGGACCTGAAGGGCTTCGGCCTCCCCGGCATGGGGCTCGGGGTCCGGCTCCTGCTCGCCACCTCGGACCGGTTCTTCGTCTATCCCACCAAGCTGCGCGAGTATCAGGCCCGGTATCGTGGATCGTTCCTGCACGGCGGCGTCACGCCGGAGGAGGTGATCCTCCCCGTCGCCCTGCTCACCCCCCGGCGCGCGGGCGTCGCCCCGGCGGGAAGGGGGGGGGCGCGCTGAATGGGCCGTAGCGGCCGGCTCTTCCTGCTGGTCCGTCCCTACGCGCTCCTGTTCGTCGCTAATCTCGTGGCCACGTTCGTGGCGTCGGTGCTGGACGGCGCCACGTTCGTGCTGCTGATCCCGTTCTTGCGGACCCTGTTCGGCTTGGCGCCGCTGCCGGAGTTGGGGGGTTCGTCGGTGGAGCGCGTGCTCGCGGTCGTCGTCGGCCCGCTGCTCGCCACGGGGTCGGCTGAGGGGGCGCTGCGGAACGTGGTGCTCGTGCTCCTCGCCACGCTCGCCCTCAAAAACGCGCTCACCTACCTGGCGGCGGTCTCGAGCGTGGCCATACAAGAGAACGTGGTGCGCGACCTGCGCGTGCAGCTGTTCGGACACCTGCAGACGCTGCCGCTCGGCTTCTTCCAGCGGACGCGCGGCGGCCAGTTGCTCTCCCGCGTCATCAACGACACCGACCAGGTGAAGACGGTCGTCACGGCGGCCCTCGCGTCCCTGATGCAGAACGTCTGCGTCATCGTCGTCTACGTGGCCATTCTCGTGGGCCTGTCCTGGCGGCTCACGCTCGTCGCGATCGTGTGCGCGCCGTTGCTGCTGCTCATCGTGCGTCCGGTCGTCGGCCGAGTGCGCCGGCGCTCGCGTGAGCAGGCGGACCAGCGGGGGGAGCTCACGAGCCTCGTGAGCGAGCTGGTCGGCTCCATCAAGCTGGTGCGGGCGTATGTGGCCGACGGGTTCGAGGCCGCTCGCTTCCGGAAGCTCGCCAACGGCTACCGCAAGGGCGTGTTGCGGGCGCAGCGCTTCGCGCTCCTGACGAGCCCGGTGAGCGAGGTGTTCGCCGGCCTGGTCATCGTGCTGATCTTCGCGGTCGGCACACGACTGGCGCTCGGGGAAGCGGGGGTCTTGCGGCCCGAGACCTTGATCGCGTTCATCGCGGTCGCGCTCCGGCTGATGTCCCCGGTCAAGTCCGTGGCCAACTACCCAACTGCGATGGCCGGGGCGCTGGCGGCGGCGGACCGGGTGTTCGAAGTGCTCGATCTCGCCTCGGAAGAAGGAGACCGGCCGGGCGAGCTGCCCGCGCGGTTCGAGCAGGGGATCGAGTACCGGGGCGTGTCGTTCTCGTACAACGGGCAGGCGCCGGTGCTCGCGGGCGTGGACTTCCAGGTGGTGCGGGGGCAGGTGGTGGCCGTCGTGGGGCCGTCCGGGGCCGGCAAGACGACGCTGGTCGACCTGCTGCCGCGGTTCTACGAGCCGACGCACGGTGAGATCCTGATGGACGGCGTTCCCATCGCCCGGTTCACCCGCACCAGCCTGCGCCGGCTGATGGGCATCGTGTCGCAGGAGACGATCCTGCTGAACGACACCGTGCTCGCGAACATCTCCTACGGGCGGAGCGACTTCACGCTGGAGCAGGTGCAGGCGGCCGCGCGCGCCGCCAACGCCCACGACTTTGTCTCGCAGCTCCCCGAGGGCTATCACACGCTCCTGGGCGAGCGCGGCACCCGGCTCTCGGGCGGCGAGCGCCAGCGAATCGCGATCGCGCGCGCGCTGCTGCGCGATCCGCCCATCTTGATTCTGGACGAGGCGACCAGCGCGCTCGACATGGAGTCCGAGCGGCTGGTGCAGGAGGCCATCGACCGGCTGATGGCGCACCGCACGACGTTCGTCATCGCGCACCGGCTCGCCACGGTCCAACACGCCGATCTGATCGTGGTGCTCGCCGAAGGGCGGATCGTGGAGCGGGGATCCCACGCGATGTTGTACGCCGCGGGCGGGCTGTATCGCCGGCTGCACGACATGCAATTCCGCACCTGACGTGATTTCCGGGTTCACCATCGTCCGGAACGCGGTCACGCTGGATTACCCGATCGTTCCGGCCATTCGGTCGATTCTCGAGCTGTGTGACGAAGTCGTCGTCAACGTCGGCAAGTCGGACGACGGCACTCGCGACCTTGTCGCGGGGCTGGGCGACCCCAGAGTCCGCATCATCGACAGCGTGTGGGATTTCTCCCGCGGCAGCGAGGCGCTCGCGCACGAGACGAACCGCGCGATGGCCGCCTGCCGCGGTGCGTGGGGCGTCTACATCCAGGCGGACGAAGTGCTGCACGAGACGGGCTCCGCCGCCCTGCGCGAGAGGATCGGGGAGTGGGATGGGGAGGCGCGCGTCGAGGGCCTGCTCGTCGACTATCACCATTTCTACGGCGACTTCGACACGGTCGCGACGGATCGGCACTGGTACCGACGCGAGGTCCGCGCCGTGCGCCTGGGCGGGAGCGTCCGCTCGTATCAGGACGCGCAGGGCTTTCGGGTCGGTCGCGAAGCGCGGCGCTTGCGCGCGCGGGCGACGGGGGCGCGCATGTTCCACTACGGCTGGGCGCGCCCGCCGCAGTCGATGCGCCAGAAGCTCGTCGCGTCGCAGGAAGTCTTCCTCGAGCCGAGTAATCGGATTGCCGCCCGCGCGGGCGAGCAGCAGGCTCTCTACTGGACGCCGCTCTTGCGTCCGTTCACGGGCTCCCACCCGGGCGTGGTCGAGGCGTGGATTGCAGCGCGACGGGCGGCCGCGGCCGGCCCCGCCGTGGGCCCCCGACGCCTCAGGCTCGCGCACCTCCGGCTCTATCTGTCCGACTGGATCGAGCGGCTGACCGGTGCGCGCCTCTTCGAGTATCGGAACTACGTCGAGGTATGACGTTCGCGGGTCTGCGCATCGTGCTGGTCGCGGCGTTCAACCGTCGCTACCACCGGAGCGGCCTGGCCCTCGCCGCCGCCCTCACGGCCTTGGGGTGCGCGGTGCGCCGCTGCGAGGAGCGGCGCCGCGGCTGGAACGCCGTCTTCGGACGCTCCCTGGTCACCCGGCTCGCCGCCCGCCTGCGGCGGGGGCCCGTCGACGTCGTGCTGGTCTTCAAGGGGGCGGGCCTCGCTCCGGCCGACGTCGCGGATCTGCGGCGTCGCTTCGGCGGCCGCTGGGTCAATTGGTTCCCGGACGACCCCCACCAGCTCGAGCTGTCGAGCCGGCTCGCGCCGGCGTACGATTGCTTCTTCACGCACGACAGCGCGAGTCTCGCGCGCCACCGCGCGGCGGGTGCGCGCGCCCATTATCTCGCGTTTGGCTGCGACCCCGAGTACCTGCAGGCGTCGCCGCTCCTTCGGCAGGACGCGCGCTGGACGGCGCCGCTCGTGTTCGTGGGGTCTCGTGACGACGTGCGCGAGCCGGTCTTACGCGTGCTCGCCGATGCCGGGCTGGTCGCCTGGGGGCCCGGCTGGCCGCGCGGGCCCGTCTACGGCGACGACTTTGTGAGGGCCCTGGCGGGCGCGCAGGTCGGCGTGAACGTCCACCAGCAGTTCGGGGAGCGCGGCGACCCCGCGCGCTACGGGACGGGCGCCAACATGCGGGTGTTCGAGCTCGCCGCCGTGGGCACGCCGCAACTCTCGGACGCAAAAGCCGATATCGCGCGCCACTTCACGCCGGATCGGGAGATCGTGTTGTACCGAAGCGTGGCGGAGCTCGCCGATCGCGCCCGGGTCTTGCTCGGGGACGAGACGCTGCGGCGCCGACTCGCCGCGGCGGCGCGGGAGCGAGCGGTGCGGGAGCACACGTGGCGCCACCGTGTGGAGGAGCTGCTGACGATCACCCTGCGGTAGCGAGGTGCGGCATCGCGCGGCCCGCCGGAAGCCGTCCGGTCTCGAGCAGGGAGCGATACATCCGCACGTACTCCTGTGCCATCACGTGGTGCGAGAAGTAGCGCTCGGCGTGCGCGCGGCAAACGGCGGGGCTGCGCGTCTGGATCGACGCCGCGGCCGCCATCATTTCCTCCAACGTGTCACACAGCGCGCCCACCTCCGGGGTGATCACCTCGGGCAGGGCGCCGCGCCGGGTGCCGAGCACGGGCGTGCCGGACAAGAGTGCCTCGATGGTGGTGAGGCCGAAGGGCTCGTCCCACAGGGCGGGCACCCACAGGCAGCGCGCCGCGGCGAGCAGCTCGGCTTTTTTCGCGCCATCCACGCGGCCGACGTAGCGGATGTTGCGGCGAAAGCTCGGGCGCCATCCGCCGGCGACAATCAGCCGGCGCCCGGTCCGCTTTGCCCCTGCCACGGCCCAGCGATAACCCTTGATACTGTGGAGGCGACCGAGAAACAAGTCGTAATCGCCCTTCCCGGGCCGGTAGATATAGTCCCGCGGGTCGAGCCCGTTGTACACGAACACGTCGCTGCCGTAGCGACGCGCGTGGTCGCGCGAGACGAAGATGTTGTTGGGCGGCACCGGCCCGCCCGCCCGCAGGTTGCCGTGAAACGTCTGGACGAAGGGCCGCCGCAGCATCCGCTGCACCGGAAAATGTGTGTGCAGGATATCGGCGTCGCGCGGCACGAGCGCGTCCAGGTCCGCGGCCGGATCAATGAGCCGGGTTAGCGGTACCTCGATCACTGTTGCCTCGGGCACGCGGGTGCCGGGCGCCGCGAGCAGCGTCACGCGATGGCCCAGGGCCGCGAGCCCGCGGACCACCGCCACCACCACGCGCTCCGTGCCGCCGTATCCCCTCGCCGGCAGCCGGTAGTGCGACGCCACTGCAACGTGCATCGGAGTCACGCCGGGACATGGGGCGTGGGTCTTCCCGACGGCAGCACCCCGGTCTCCAGCACGTGCCGATACATGCGCGAGTACTCTTCCGCCATCACCATGTGCGTAAAGAACCGCTCGGCGTGCGCCCGGCACGCCGCGGGGCTGCGGGTATGGATCGAGTCCGCCGCGGCGATCATCTCGTCTACGGTATCGCACAGGGTGCCGACATCCGGCGTGATCAGCTCGGGGAGCGCGCCGCGATGGGTCCCGAGCACCGGGGTCCCCGAGAACAGCGCCTCGATCGTCACCAGACCGAACGGCTCGTCCCACGCGGCGGGATTCCACAGGCACCGGGCGCGCGCCAGCAGCGCCGCTTTGGTCGCGCCGTCCACTTCGCCCACAAACTTGATCGATCCCGTAAAGCTGGGCCGCCAACCGCCCGCGACGATGAGACGGTGACCGGTGCGCTTCGCGGCTTCCACCGCCCAGTGATAGCCCTTGGCGCTGTGCAGCTTGCCGAGGAACAGGTCGTACTGCGACTGGCGCCGGGGAAACCGCCGGAAGACGTAGTCCGCGGGATCGAGGCCGTTATGGACGAACACGTCACTCTTGTGACGACGCGCATGATCGCGGGAGAGAAAAATGCTGTTGGGAGAAGGCGGAGTACCGGCCCTCAAGTTGCGGTGGATCGTCTGGACGAAGGGGAACGCACCGGGTGCGCAGCGCAGCGGGAAGTGCGCGTGCACGATCGCGGCGTCGCGGGGGACGTACGGCGCGAGCGTCGCGGCATCGGCCAGCTTGCGGGGAGGCACGGCCACCACGGCCGCTTCGGGGACTCGTGAGCCGGGTGGCGCGAGCAGCGTGACACGGTGGCCGAGCGCCGCGAGCCCGCGCACCAGCGCCACGACGACGCGTTGCGGGCCGCCGTAGCCCTTCGCCGGCAGCGGCTGGTGGGAGGCGACGACGACGTGCATGCGCAGGACAAGATAACTAGCTCGAGGGGACGCAGGACACGTCGTAGACGTTCCACCGCATCGTGCGCTCGATCACGAATCCGAAGGCCTTCGGCAGTATGGAAACGTGGACATCGAGTTGATAGCTTCGGGCATGCCAGACAGGCCGCTCACAATCCTGCAACTCACACATCAAGGCGGCGGCTCCGGCTCGACGACTGTCATCGCGGACCTGAGCCGCCAGCTCGCGCTGCGCGGGCACCGCGTCCTGGTCGGGTGCCACCCCGACACGACCCTCGCGGGCCTCGCGCGGGAGGCCGGATTGGGCGTCGTGCCTCTCGACTTCCGCTGGTTGGCGCCGCTCGCGCGCGCGCTCGCGGGGGTGACGGAGCGCGAGAGCGTGGACGTGGTGAACAGCAATGCCACACGCGACCGACGCGCGCTGACCTGGCTGCGCTGGACGCGACGGCTGGGTCGACCGTTTGTCGTGACCCGGCACACGATGCCGCTCACTTCTCCCGCGGAGCTGGTGGCGGTGGGGCTCTCCGCCGACCGCACGATCGCGGTGAGCCATGCGGTGGCCCGCGCGCTGCGCTGCCGGCTCCATCCCGGCGGGCGGCTCCGCGTCGTGACCAACGGCATCGACCTCGCGCGTGTGGACGCCGCCCCTAGTGAAGCGGACCTCGCTGCCGCCCGCGCGGCGCTGGGCGACCTGGCCGGACGGCCGGTGGTGCTGATCCTCGCGCGCCGCAAGGATCAGCACGTCCTGTTGAGGAGTCTGGCCGCGCTCCAGCGGCCGGTGGTGGTCGCGTGCGTCGGGATCGAGCGCGATGCGGAGCTCCGCGCCGCGGAGCACACCGTCCCGACGCGCCATCGCGTGGTGTACGTGCCCTTCACCGACCGCCCCCTCGCCTTCTGCCGCCTCGCGACGATTTCCGCCCTCCCGTCGCGCATCGAGGGGCTCTCCATCAGCTTGCTCGAGACGATGGCACTCGGGCTGCCGGTGGTCGCATCGGATGCCGGTGGCAACCCCGACCTCATGACCTCCGGAGAGACGGGACTGCTGGTGCCGCCCCTTGATTCCGCCGCGTGGGCGAGGGCGCTGGCGCGGGTGCTCGACGACCGGGCATTCGCAGAGCGGCTGGCGCGGGGGGGACGGGAGCTGGTGCGGCGCGAGTTCACGCTCGCGCGAGCGGCGGAGCGGACCGAGGACGTGTACCGCGAGGCTCTCGAGCGGCGTCGGCGGATGTGAGTCCGACCCTGCTGCTGGCCTTCAATTTCCCTCCGCTGGGCGGGGGAATAGCCCGGATGATGGGCGAGTTGGCGCTTCGCTACCCACCGGGGAGCTTGGTGATCTCCACCGGGACGCTTGCTGCCAGCGAGGCGAGCGATCCGACCTTCCCGCACACGATCGATCGGGTGGGCGTCCGCGCGACCCGCCTCCGCACGCTGAACGGCCTCTGTCTCTGGACCGCTCGTGCCGGATCACTGGTGCGACGCACCCGACCGGGGTTCGCGTGGTGCGACGTGTTGAAACCGGCCGGCTACCCAGCCGCGTGGCTGCGGGCCCGCCACGGCCTGCCATTCGGCGTCATAGCACACGGCACTGAGTTCCTGCTGCTCGATGCGAAGATTCGGCGCTCTGCCTTCAAGCGGTGGACCGCAGCCCGCATGCTCGCGCGCTGCTCTGTAATCGTCGCAAACAGCCGCTGGACCGCCGATCTGGCACGCTCCGTGATTGCGTCTTGGGGCGACCGCGCGCCCAACGTCGACGTACGCGTGGTCCCGCTCGGCACGACACCGTCCCGCTTCCGCCCTGGAATCGATCCCAGACCGGTGCGACGCAAGTATGGCCTGGACGGGGGGCCGTGGATCCTCACGGCGGCCCGACTCGACTACCATAAGGGCATCGATACCGTCATCCGCGCCTTGCCCGCGATCCGTGCCGTCTGCCCGACCGCGCGCTACGTCGTGGCCGGGGTCGGGATCCGTCGCGGCTACCTCGAGCGCCTGATCACCGAGCTCGGCTTGGGCGACGCGGTGCGGCTGCTCGGGTTTGTCCCCGACGAGGAGCTCCCGGCCCTCTACAATGCCGCCGACGTGTTCGTGCTCGACTCCCGGCGGTTCGACCTGTTGGTCGAGGGATTCGGCATTGCGATTCTGGAGGCGTCGGCGTGCGGATTGCCGGTGATTGGCGGTCGCTCGGGGGGCATCCCCGAGGCCGTGCGGGACGGAGAGACGGGCCTGGTGATAGATCCCGAGGCCCCCGCCGCCGTCGCGGCGGCGGTCAGCCAATTGCTCGCGGACGGGGAGACGCGCCGCCGGATGGGGGCCGCGGGCCGCGCGGCTGTGGAGCAGTACTACAACTGGGATCGCGTTGTGGCGGACCTGATCGCGATCGACCAGGAGTTCCGCGCGCGTTGACGGCGGACTCCAGAGCCGCTCGCACCGCCGAGGTTCCCGCGACTCGACTGGTCGGTCTACCGCGAAACCCGCGCATCGCGTTAGCATTCGGGCGTCATGGCGAGCCCGGCGCCGGTCACGGTGGTCATCCCCACACGCAATGAGGGGGCGCAGATTGCCGAGTGCGTCGGGCGACTCGCGTGGGCGGCCGAAGTGATCGTGGTCGACGGCGGATCGACCGACGAGACGCGGGAGCGGGCGCGCGCGGTGGGTGCGCGGGTGCTCGATCATCCCGGCCCGACGATTGCGCACCAGCGAAATGCGGGGATCGCTGCCGCGTCGCACGAGTGGGTGTTCGCGGTCGACGCCGACGAGTGGGCGGGTCCTGAGCTCGCGCAGGAGCTGAGCACAACAGTGGCCCGCCCGGCGCACGAGGCCTACGCCGTGCGCCGGCGCAACGTGTTCCTCGGCAGGATTGTGCGCCACGCCGGTTGGGAGCGCGACTGGGTCGTGCGGCTGTTTCGCAGGAACCGACGCTTCCTGGAGCGCAAGCTGCACGAATCCCTCGAGCCCGTCCCCGACGTCGGTCGGCTCGCGGCGCCGCTCGAGCACGTGCCGTACCGCGACCTGTCGCATTACCTGCAGAAGCTCGACCTGTACAGCGGCTGGGCGGCGGAAGAACTCGCGGCCCGCGGGCGGCGGCCCCGAGTCACCGACCTGATCCTCCGGCCGCCGGCCCGGTTCGTCCGGATGTACTTCCTGCAGCTCGGGATCCTGGACGGATGGCGCGGTGCGGTGCTGTGCGGGCTGGCCGCTGTCAGTGTGCTCGTCAAGTACGCGCGGCTCTGGGAGCGGTCGCAGTGACCGATCTGCTGCTCGCCCAGGATTTTCCCCCCATGGGCGGAGGCATCGCGCGCCTCCACGGCGAGATGGCCAAGCGCTACCCACGCGGCGAGCTGGTCGTATCGACCCCACAAGACCCCGACGCCCCCGACTTCGACGCCCAGCTCGACGGCATCGTGGATCGGCTGCCCGTGGGCCGGCGGCGCACGAAATCGCTGCCGGGCTTGCTGCTGTGGTCGCGCCGGGCGGCGACGTTGGCGCGCCGGCACAAGGTCCGCTTCGTGCACTGCGGCAACGTGAAGCCGGCGGGCTATCCCGCCCGCTGGGTGCTCGAGCGCTGCCGTGTCCCCTACGGCATCTACTTTCACGGGGGCGACCTCCTGAGCGAGCAGCACAAGATCCGCCATTCCCGCCTCAAGCGGCGGTCCGCGCGGGCGATCATGGGGGGGGCGGCAGTCCTGATGGCGAACAGCGCCTGGACCCGTGATCTCGCCCTGGGCGTGCTCGGTGAGCTGGGACTCGACGGCCACGGCCAACGCCTGCGCGTCGTGCACCTCGGCACGGATCCCGCTCGCTTCAAGCCGGGCGTGGATCCGACGGAGCTGCGCGAGCGCTTGAGACTCCCCGATGACGGCGTGCGCTGGATGCTGACGGTGGCGCGGCTCGCCCCGCACAAAGGCGCGGACACGGTGCTGCGCGCTCTCCCGGCGATCCTCGAGCGTGCGCCCGACGTGCGCTACGCCGTGGCGGGCAGCGGGCCGGCGCTCGACCAGCTGGAGGAGCTGGCGCGCGCCATCGGCGTCGCGGAGCGCGTGTCGTTCCTGGGAAGTGTGAGCGACCGCGACTTGCCCGCGCTGTACAACCTCGCGTCGGTCTATGTCGGCGCGTCGCGGCTCGCCGAGCGGATCGGGGTGGAAGGGTTCGGGATTTCGTTGGTGGAGGCCTCGGCGTGCGGCCTGCCGGTGGTGGCGGGAAACTCCGGGGGAATCCCCGACGCAGTGCGAGACGGTGAGACGGGCTTCCTCGTGCCGCCGGAGGATCCCGCGGCGCTGGCGGCGGCGATCGTGCGGCTCCTGGAGAACGCCGATCTGGCGAAGCGCGTCGGGGCCGCCGGGCGACGGGCGGTCGAGACCTACTACAACTGGGACCGCGTGGTGCGGGATCTGCGCGCGATCGAAGCAGAGGTGGTGACTAGGTCCGCCGTCTGACATGGTGATCGTCCGGCTGATGGGCGGGCTCGGCAACCAGATGTTTCAGTACGCCGCCGCCCGGCGCGTGGCCCTGACGAACCATGTCCCCCTCAAGCTGGACGTCTCGTGGTTTGCTCGTTCGCCCGATCGTGCCTACGCGTTGCATGCCCTGAGCATCCAGGAAGTCTTTGCCAGTCCGGACGACCTCCGGCAGCTAACCGCTCCCTCTGCCCGGGGGCTCGGGAGGTTGGTGTTTCGGCTCCGCCGGCGGTTCAAGATCGGGCACCGCTGGACCTGGATCCAGGAGCGGCGGTTGTCGCGCTTCGACCGGAGACTGCCGGCCGCCACGAGCCCCGTCTATTTGGACGGATACTGGCAAAGCGAGCGGTACTTCGGCGACATCGCCGACACGATTCGGCGCGACTTCACGATCGCGGCCCCAGCAGACGGACGCAGTCGGGAGATCGCGGATCAGATCGTCGCGACCGAATCGGTGAGCGTGCACGTCAGGCGAGGCGACTACGTCTCGGACCCCCGGAAGAGCGGAGCGCGCAGTGTGTGCACGCCGGACTACTATCGGCGTTGCGTCACGCGGATCGCGGAGCGGCTCGCCCATCCGCACCTGTTCTTGTTTTCGGATGATCCCCCGTGGGTCTCTGCGAACCTGCGATTCGAGCACCCGACCACTCTCGTGAGCACGGTGCCCGCGCGCCCCGAGCATGAGGATCTGCGACTCATGAGCGCCTGCCGGCATCACATCATCGCCAACAGCAGCTTCAGCTGGTGGGGCGCCTGGCTCAACCCGTCCTGCGACAAGCTGGTGCTCGCGCCCCGCCGCTGGATGAACGACCGGCGCGTGGACGACCGGGACGTGCTGCCGCCCTCCTGGGTCCGCGTGTGAGCCAGGCACCCACCCGCGGCCGCGTTGCCGCGCCGTGCTGCGGTTCGTAGCTTGAGTTTCCGACCGGGACGTGAACAGGGGCCGCGATGAAGAAGCTCCTCAACTGGCTGACACGAAACCGGGAGGGTGACGCACTCGCCGAGTGGGAACGTCAAGGCAGGCCGGTGCCGCCGCCGCACGTCGCGAAGCAGAGAGTCCTGCGGGAATACGCCGAACGATACCACTTGAAGATTTTCGTTGAGACAGGAACGTATCGCGGCGACATGGTCGAGGCCATGAAGCACCTGTTTCACAAGATTTACTCGATTGAATTGAGCGACACGCTGTTCGCCGCGGCCAAACGTCGCTTCCGACGGGACTCACACATCGAGCTGATACACGGGGACAGCAGTAAAGAGCTCGGACGGATCATGGAGCGGGTCGATCAACCAGTCCTGTTCTGGTTGGATGGACACTACTCGGCGGGCGACACGGCCCGAGGGGAAAAGGACACGCCGATCCGTGACGAGCTGGCCGAGATTCTTCGCGCGCCGGACCTGGGGCACGTTATCTTCATCGACGATGCACGCTGCTTTGGCAGTGATCCGGCCTACCCGACCCTGCCGGCGTTGCGGGAGTACGTGTTGTCGAAGCGACCTCACGCCCGGATCGTTGTCGAAGACGACAGCATACGAATCACGCCACCCGAGCGGTGACCGAGATCTCGGCTAGCTCGCCGCGTCCGCGGCCTTCGATGGAGCCAGCGGCCGCGCGCTGATGGCGTAGGTGGGGCAGTGCCTGATGAATTCGCCGTCGATCGGCGACCACTCCTGTTCGGGCCGTGTGACGACGGCTTTCCCCTGCGCATCGAGGACAAACATGCCGGGCGGCGCCTGCACCAGGCACGCGCCGCAGCCGATACAGCGCTCGCGCTGCACCCGAACCGTGACGGGGCGGCGCGGGTGGACGCCGGCGTCGCCCGGCGCAGGCCATTCCTCCGGCCGGTCAAGCGCGGCGACGGTCGCCCGATACCCCTCCTCCACGACCTCGCGCAGGTGGTCGAAGTCGAAGGCCGAGATGTGCTCGACGCGCGGGTGGATATAGTAGATCGGCGGGGTGGTCCACTCGCGCAGTCGCAGCTCGAGGATGGTCTGCATCGCGATCTCCGCCGCCCGCGCGAACACCGACGCGAAGCCTTCGTCCTGCGTATCCGCCCGGAAGGCGTTCGAGGCGGACACATCCACCGCGATGATCACATCGGAGCCGAGGATGCGCGCCGTGCCCACCGGCAGGTTATCCACCGTGGCGCCGTCCATGTAAAACCGCCCGCGGATCTCGCGGGGTGGGAGGTAGCCCGGCAGTGCGCACGAGGCGAACACGGCGTCCCGCACCGGTACTTCGTCGAGGCCCTCGAGTCCCCAGAACACCTGCATCCCGGAGTTCAAGTCCACCGTGTTGACGATCAGGGGATTACGCAGGTCCTGGAAGGTGATGTTGCCGACGATGCGGTCGAGCAGGTGGTCGAGCGGCTCGCGGCGGAACAGGGCCGGCGAGCGCATCCGCTTGAACGCCATGTCGGCGTGCGCCACGGCGAAGATGTCCTTGCGCTGCAGGTTGACCGCGATGTCGCGCAGCTCCGCGATGCTCTTCCCGGCGGACCAGGCGGCGCCCACCAGCGCGCCCACGCTCGACCCGACGACCTGCGCCGGCACGAACCCGCGCTCCGTCAGTGCCTGCAGCACGCCGACATGGGCGACGCCCTTCATGCCCCCGCCGCCCAGCACGAGGGTGAACTGGGTTTGATTGTTCACGTGACTCGCCGCTTGCCCGGAAGGTGAGCCTCCGAGTAACGTAGTCGTGGCCCCCAGCCCCGCGCTACTCATGCGTCATCGCGCCGTACGGAACCGTTGGACATTGGCCGGCCTTGCCGTCGTGACGCTGCTCGGGCTCGCGGCGCTCGGGGCGCCGTGGCTCGCGCCCGGCGATCCGACCCGCGGCGATCTCGGCGCGGCCCTGCGCTCGCCTTCGGCGGCCTACCCGCTCGGCACCGACGCCCAGGGACGGGACGTGCTGAGTCGCGTGCTGTTCGGGGCCCGCCTGTCGCTCGCGGTTGGCCTCGCCAGCCAGGTGATCGCCCTCGCGGCGGGGCTCGCGCTCGGCCTCACGGCCGGTTTCTACGGGCGCTGGATCGACGCGGTGGTGATGCGCGTGGCCGACGTGACCCTCGCGTTCCCGTCGCTCCTGCTGCTGATCGCAGTCGCAGCCGCCGTGCGGCCGTCGCTCCCGGTCGTGTGCGTCGTGATCGGACTCGTGGGTTGGGCGGGGATGGCGCGGCTGGTGCGGGGGCAGGTGCTCGTGGCGCGGGGGCTCGACTATGTGCAAGCGGCCCGCGCGCTGGGCGCGTCCGACGGGCGGCTCGTGACGCGGCACGTCCTCCCCAACGTCCTGGGGCCGGTGATCGTCGCCGCGACCCTCGGCATCGGGGGCGCGATCATGGCCGAGGCGGCGCTGTCGTTCGTCGGGCTGGGCGCACAGCCACCCACCCCGTCCTGGGGCGCGATGATCGCGGAGGGGCGCGATCTATTGCGGGTCGCGCCGTGGGTGTCGCTCTTCCCCGGGCTCGCGATCGGCGCCACCGTGCTGGGCGTGAATCTCCTGGGCGATGGCCTGCGCGACGCGCTCGACGTCAGGGCATGACCGACATCGCGTATCACCCGACCCGGCTGCGCGCCCTGCGGGATCAGTTCCGCGCCCTGCGCGCTTCGGAGTTCCCGTGGACGGCGGACACCGTCTACCTGAACAACGCCTCGATCGGCCCCATCCCCGAGCGCACGCGCCGCGCCCTGGACGAATTCACGGCGAAGCGGACCGCCCCGCACCTGCTCCCGGACCGCGAGCTGCAGGCAGGATTGCAGGCCGCGCGCGTCGTCGTCGCCCGGCTCTTGAACGCCGAGCCCGCCGAGATCGCGCTCGCGACCAACACCAGCCACGGCTTGAACCTCGCGGCCCGCGCGCTGCCCCTGGGGCGCGGCGACGTGGTCCTCGTCTCGGACCGTGAGTTCCCGGCGAACGTGTATCCCTGGATGCTCCTCAAGAAGCAGGGCGTCGAAGTCGAGCTCGCGCCCTGCACCCCGGAAGGCTGGCCCGACGAGGACTACCTCGTCGAGCGCCTGCACGACCCGCGCGTGCGAGTGCTCGCGGTGTCCTTCGTCCAGTTCTCCAACGGCTATCGCGCCGATCTCGCCCGGCTCGGCGCCGCGTGCCGCGCCAACGGGACGTTCCTCGTGGTGGACGGGATTCAGGGAGTGGGGAATTGTGTGCTCGACGTCCGCGAGACACCGGTCGACATTCTCGCGTGCGGCGGGCAAAAGTGGCTGCTCGCGCCCTGGGGATCCGGGTTCGTCTACGTGCGCCGGGAGCTCATCTCGGTGCTCGAGCCCGCGGTCGCCGGCTGGATGGCGTTCGAGGGGACCGACGACTTCTCGCGACTGACCGAGTACAACCCCACGTTCCGCTCCGACGCCCGCCGCTTCGAGATGGTGACGCTCCCCTTCCAGGATTTCTACGGGATGACCGCCTCGGTCGGGATGCTCGCGGACCTCGGGATCGACGACATCGCGCAGTACGCGCGCACGCTGCACGAGCCGGTGCTCCGCTGGGCCGACGAAACCGGCGTCCGCGTCGTGTCACCACGCGCCGAAGCGCACCGCTCGGCGATCGTCTGCCTCGCTCCCGCGCACGCCGTCGAGGCCTACCACGCGCTCAAGCGGGCCCACGTCGTGTGCTCGCTGCGCGAAGGGGCGATCCGACTCGCCCCGCACTGCTACAACACCGTCGAGGAGCTGGAGCGGGTGTTGGATGTGATGGACCAGGTAGATCCGTTATAAGACGCTACGACGGTACGTTGTACGAGTCTGCACAACTTACAACGTAGCGTCATAGCGTCGTACAACGGTTTCCCGGTGCCTATCTCCCCACCCCGCCCACGCCACAAACAACCACCCGAAGATGATCCCGCCGATTGCCAGCGCGACCTGCGTCGGCGGCGGGGGACTGAACAGCGAGCCGACGTAGGACAGCACGAGCACGCCGATGAGGGCCCAGAACCCATACCGTCCGATGCGGTCCCGCGCGCGCGTGGCTCCGACGTAAAGCCAAAGCCCCGCGACGAACATCACGCCCTCGACGACGACCGTCCCCACGACCGAGTTCCACAGGCCGAGCCCCAACGGCGTGCCGCCCGGGTACAGCGGCATGTCGGGACGATGGGTGGCGACGTCGAGCAACCAATGGCTCACGACGAGGAGCGCCACCACCAGCGCCGCGCGCGCCTCGCCCGTGCGCATGTGGTAGAGGTACGCAAACAGGGCGCCCCACCCGATGAGCGTGATCAGGCTGTGCGAGATCGGGATCGAGTCGAGCCGCAGCGTCAGGAAGGGGTTCCGCCCCGGGACGATGTGGGCGTGCTCCCACCCCAGCAGCAGGAACACCGGCCAGAGCAGATCCGCGAGCGACGTGGCCGCGAACAGCGTGCCCAGAGAGGTCCTTGGCGCGGCGCGCTTGGCCGCGAGCGCGAGAGCGTAATGCCCGATGAACATCTGCGCCCCTACTCAATCCGCCAACCGCAGTAACCCGTACTCCTTCTTCCCCTTGCGCAGCAGCAGATTGCCGCCCGCGAGCCAGTCGGAGGGATCGAGCTTTCGGTCGACGTCCTTCACCCGCTGCTGATTGACGTACACTCCACCCTGCTCGATTTGCCGCCGAGCCTCACTCTTTGACTTCGCCAGCCCGGCCTTCACCAGGGCATCCACGAGCCCGAGATTGTTCGCCGACACCGAGGCCGTGGGAATCTCCTTCGCCATTTCATCGAACACACTGGCCTTGACGTTGTGCGGGTCGAAGTCACTGAAGAGGATGGCACTCACTCCGGTAGCGTTGTACATGGCCTCTTCCCCGTGCACCATCTTTGTGACTTCAGTTGCCAACGTGCCCTGCGCTTCGCGGCGACTCGGGTCCTTCTCGTGCGCCTTCATGAGAGCGTCGATATCGTGCCGAGGCAGCAACGTAAAGAGCTTCAGATATGCCTCGACCTGCCCGTCATCGGTGTTGTACCAGAACTGGTAGAACTGGTATGGCGACGTGAGCCCTGGATCGAGGTAGACGGCACCTGCCTCCGTCTTCCCGAACTTCGCTCCCGACGCGGTCGTGACGAGCGGTGCCACGAGCCCGTGCGCTTCGCCTCCCTCCACGCGGCGAATCAGGTCGATCCCCGCCGTGATGTTCCCCCATTGGTCGCTGCCACCCACCTGAATCGTGCAATGACGCTCGCGGAACAGGTGCAGGAAGTCGTACGCCTGCAGCAACATGTAGCTGAATTCGGTGTAGGAGAGGCCCGTGTCGAGCCGCGCCTTCACCGATTCTTTCTGCAGCATGATATTCACGCTGAAGTGCTTCCCGACATCGCGCAGGAAGTCCACCAGGCTCTGCTTCACGAGCCAATCGGCGTTGTTCAGCACCAGGGCCGGCGCCGCCCCATCGAAGTCGAGGAGCCGCGCCATCTGGTCGCGCATGCGTTGCAGATTCTCCCGGATCTGCTCTTTCGAGAGGAGGGGCCGCTCGCCGGGTTTACCGCTCGGATCGCCGATCAGCCCGGTGCCGCCCCCCATCAGCGCGATGGGGCGATGCCCCGCGAGCTGGAAGTGTCGCAGCAGCATGATCGGCATCAGGTTGCCGAGCTGCAGGCTGGGCGCGGTCGGATCGAAGCCGCAGTACACGACGCGCGTCCCCGCGGCGAGGTGCGTCCCGATCGCTTGCGTGACGTGGTGGACGAAGCCGCGCCACTTGAGCTCCCCCACAAGGTCCGACATGGCGCGGAATCGTACGAGAAGCCTCAACCGCTGGCAAGCGCCGCGCGCCCTTACTAGGTTGTAACGCGAATGGTGTCCATCCCCGCGCCCCCCCCTGTTACGCTTCCCGGGCCTCGCTCGTGGTGGCAGAAGCCCAAAGTCCGCCGCCGCGTGATTGCGGTCGCGGTGCTCGTGGGCGCGTACGTGCTGGGCCTCTCCTACGGCGCGTGGACCCGTGTGTGCGCGGGCGAGCACTGCCCGAGTATCTCGCGGCTGTATCCTCAGGGCGCCGGCGGTAAGGTCCAGGTCCAAACGTCGAAGATGTACGCGGCGGACGGGCGCCTCATCAGCGAGCTCGGCGCCGAGCGGCGCACCGTCCTGCCCCTCACCGAGATCCCCCTGCCGGTGCGTCAGGCGTTCATCGCCACCGAGGACAAGCGCTTCTACAAGCACCACGGGATCGACTTCTGGCGCATTCTCGGCGCCATCAAGAACGATCTCGTGACGATGAGCTTCGCGCAGGGGTTTTCGACCATCACGATGCAGCTGGCGCGCAACATCTTCCCGGAGGAGATCAGCCGCGAGAAGACGCTCACCCGCAAGCTCAAGGAAGCGCGGGTCGCGGTAGAGATCGAAGGCAATTTCCCCAAGGATACGATTCTCCAGCTGTACTTGAACCAGATCAACCTCGGGGCCGGGGCCCACGGCGTGGAGGCGGCGGCGCAGATCTATTTCGGCAAGCACGCCCAGCAGCTCAACGTCGCGGAGGCGGCAACGCTGGCGGCCCTCCCCAAGCTGCCGGCGTTCTACAACCCCCGGACCCACCCGGAGCGCGCCGTGCGCCGGCGCAACGTGGTGCTCGACCTGATGCGCGACCAGGGCTTCCTGACGTCGGAGGAGGCCGAGCTGTGGCAGGCGTACCCGCTCGTGCTCACCGGCAACCGCACCAACTACGGGGACGTCGCCCCCTACTTCGTCGAGTGGCTGCGCGTGCAGCTCGACGCGCGCTTCGGGCGCGACCTCTACGAGGGCGGCCTCCGCATCTACACGACGCTCGACCTCGACATGCAGGAGGCGGCCGAACGAGCGGTGCAGTCGCAGCTCGACGCCATCGAGGCCGGTGTGTACTCGAACGGAAAGTTCCCGGGGCGCACCACCTATCGCGAATACCTCGAGTCGTCCCGGGCCTCGGGCGAGGACCACGGACCGTTCACGCCCTACCTCCAGGGCGCGCTCGTGGCGCTCGAGGCGAACACCGGGTACATCCGCGCCATGATCGGCGGCCGGGACTTCGACGACTCCAAGTACAACCGCGCGACCCAGGCGGTCCGCCAACCGGGCTCGACCTTCAAGCCGTTCGTGTACTCCGCCGCGGTCCGGGCGGGTCATCCGGTGACCGAAATCGTCGACGACTCGCCGCTCAACCCGCCGGTCATCCAGCTCGACTCGACGCTGTGGCAGCCGAAAGACGACGACGACACGACACTGGGCCTGATACCTATGCGCGAAGGGCTGTACCTGTCGCGCAACCTCGCCACGATCAAGCTCGGTATGTCGTTGGGCGAGCAGACGGTGATCGGTGAAGCGCGTCGCTACGGCATCACCACGCCGCTGCCGCCGTATCCGTCGATCCACATCGGTGCGAGAGGCGTGCGGCCGATCGAGATGATCGCCGCCTATACCGCGTTCGCGACCCTCGGCACCCGCGCGGAGCCGGTCGGGGTCCTGCGGGTGGAAGACCGGCAGGGCAATATCCTGTGGCAGCCCGCGATCCGGCGTGAACCGGTCATGGATCCGGAGCACACGTGGCTCATGGTGGACATGATGAAGGATGTGATCCGCCGCGGCACGGCGTTCAGCGCCGTCTGGAAAGCGGGGTTCACGCTGCCCGCGGCCGGCAAGACCGGGACGACCGACGACTACACGGACGCCTGGTTTATCGGGTACACGCCCGAGCTCGTGACGGGGATCTGGGTCGGCTACGACATCCAGCAGCGCATCCTCGAGCACAACGCGGGCGGAGGAAAGATCGTGGCGCCCGCGTGGACCGCGTTCATGCGCGACGTCTACGACCGCCGGCCCAGGCCGCCCGACTGGGAGCGACCCGACTCGCTGATCACGCGCGAGGTGGACTGGTCGAACGGCTACCTCGCCACGCCATTCTGCCCCCAGGAAGTGCGACACTGGGACTGGTTCTACCCGGGCACCGAGCCCACCCAGGCCTGTCCGGTGCACGCGCCGTTCGGCACCGGGGTCTCGCCGTGAGGCCCTAGCCCCCAATGCTCCGCATTCGCGCGGGCTCGGTTCATCCCGTCACGGCGCCGCCCATCGAGGACGGCGCCGTTCTCGTTGACGACCGCGGTACGATCGCCGCCGTCGGCCCGAACCTCGTCGTCCCCACACGACCGGGGGCACGACAGCTCGAATTCCCGGACGCCCACCTCCTTCCCGGTCTCGTCAACACGCACACCCACCTCGAGCTGACCCATCTCGCCGGCACGAACGCGGAGCGCGAGTTCGCGGGGTGGATCCGCACGCTGCGCGCCCTCAAGGACGCGACGACCCCGGAGGAGTTTTCGCGCTCGGCGGAGCAGGGGGTGCGCGACGCATGGGCCGCCGGCGTCACCTGCGTGGCCGACACGGGGAGCACCGGAGCGCCGCTCGAGGCGCTGGCGCGGCTGGGCGGGCGCGGGATCTACTACCAGGAGGTGTTCGGTCCCGACCCGGCGCAGTGCGCCGCGAGCATGGCCGAGCTGGAGCATGCCCTCGCCCGACTTAGCCCCTTAGCCTCTTCGCCCCTTAGCCTCGGCGTTTCTCCGCACGCGCCATACACGGTGAGCGAGCCGCTGTATCGGGCCGTCGCCGACCTGGCGCGTCGTGACGCCCTGCCGCTCGCCGTGCATCTGGCCGAGTCGCGCGAGGAGACGACGCTCGTACGCGACGGGGCGGGCTCGTTCGCGGAGGCGCTGCGTGCGCGCGGCATTCCGGTCACGCCGCGCGGCTGCTCGCCCGTCCAGTACCTCGTGCGGCTTGGCGTCTTGGAACATGCAACGGGGTGGCTCTGCATCCACTGCGTTCAAGTGGACGAGCGGGACGTCGCGATTCTGCGCGACTCAGGGGCGGCGGTAGCGCATTGTCCCCGCTCCAACCGCGTCCACGGGCACGGTACGGCACCGCTTACCGCCTTCCGGCGGGCCGGCCTGCCCGTCGGCCTCGGCACCGATTCGGTGGTGAGCGTGGGAGACTCGAGCCTTTGGTCCGAGGCCGCGGCCGCCGGACTCGATGGAGAGGAAGCGCTACGGATGATGACGATTGAGGGCGCCCGGGCGTTGGGGCTCGACCGAGAGATCGGCTCGCTCGAGGTAGGGAAGCAGGCGGACCTCGCGGTGTTTCCCTCCACCGCCCGCCACCGCCCTCCACCGCCTTCCTCCGCCCTTCTCACCCTCGTCGCCGGGCGGGTAGTTCACGGCTAGATTCTGGCCCCATGAAGACCCAGCGCCATGCGGCCATCCTGAAAATCGTCCGGTCGGAGACGGTGGCGAGCCAGGAGCAGCTGCGGGCGCTCCTCAAGGCCGAGGGCTTCGACGTCACTCAGGCGACCCTGTCCCGCGACATCCGTGAGCTGGGCCTGGCGAAGGTGGCGGCCCCGGACGGCGGATCGCATTACGCGCCGCCGCCCGAGGCGGGGGCAGCCATTCGGCCGCATCTCGGGCAACTGCTCCCCACGGTGCTGGTGTCGGTCGATGGAGTGGGGCCATTGCTGGTGGTGAAGACGCCCGCCGGCGGCGCTCAAGGACTCGGGCTCGCCATCGACGCCGCCGGATGGAGCGAGATCATCGGCACCATCGCCGGCGACGACGCCGTCCTCGTCATTACCAGGAGTGAGCGCGCTCGTCGCGCCGTGCAGACGCGTCTCAAAGAGCTGGCCGGCATTCCCGACTAGAGAGGAGGCGACGTGAAACCCGTGACCCCCCTTCGGCTTCTGGTGGTGTGCGCAGCGGCGGCCTGGATGGCCGCTCCGCTCCCGATCCTCGCCCAACAGGCGCGTATGGCGAGCGGCGCTGAGCCGCTCAACACGCTGACCGCCGCCGAGCGCTCCGCCGGCTGGCGCTTGTTGTTCGACGGCAAGACCACGGCCGGCTGGCGCGGCTTCAAGCAGGACTCGGCGCCGGCCGGCTGGCAGGTGGTGGACGGCGCGCTGACGCGGGTCGCCTCCGCCGGGGATATCATCACGCGGAGCAAGTTTCGGAACTTCGAGCTGACGCTCGAATGGAACATCGCGCCCGGAGGGAACAGCGGGATCTTCTACCGGGGGAGCGAGGACGACGACGCGATCTACTGGAACGCGCCCGAGATGCAGGTGCTCGATGACGCGGGGCACGTGGACGGCAAGTCCCGTCTGACGGCGGCCGGCGCCGCGTACGACATGTATCCCTCGCCGGCCGGTGTCGTGAAGCCGGCGGGCCAGTGGAACCAGGTGCGCCTCCTGCTGAAGGGGAAGCACGTCGAGCACTGGTTGAACGGCGTGAAGGTCGTCGAGTACGACCTGGGAAGCGCCGACTGGCAAGCCAAGCTCAAGGCGAGCAAGTTCGCCGGTCACCCGCACTACGGGCGCAACGTCACCGGCTACATCGGTCTCCAGGACCACGGCGATCAGGTGGCCTACCGCAACATCAAGATCAGGGTGCTGCCGTGACCGTCCGCGCCAAGCTGTCGACCATGATGTTCCTTCAGTTCTTCATCTGGGGTGCCTGGTACACGACGATCGCGGTGTACATGACCCATCACGGCATGGAGACGTTGACGCACTGGCCCTACACGGTGAACCCGATCGCGGCCATCGTCGCGCCGTTTTTCCTGGGTCTCGTCGCCGACCGGTATTTCGCCACCGAGAAAGTGTTGGGCGTACTGCACCTGCTGGGCGGCCTGGTGATGTTCACCGTGCCCTGGGCCACGGGCGCACCGGTCGTGTTCATCTTGTTGCTCCTGTTCTACAACCTGTGTTACATGCCCACGCTCGGCCTCGCCAACAGCCTGGCGTTCCACCACATCGAGTCACAGGAGAAACAGTTCCCGCTGATCCGGGTGTTCGGTACCGCCGGTTGGATCGTGGCTGGTTTGCTCATCAGCTACGTGCTGGGCCCGTTGCTCGGCGTCGTCGCGGAACGCACGGCGCTGCCGGTCTATTCAGCCGCCACGGCGAGCGTCTTGCTGGGGATCTTCAGCTTCACGCTGCCCCACACCCCGCCGCCCGGCGCAGGGCAACGGGTCTCGTTGCGCAGCATCATCGGCCTCGACGCGCTGGCGCAGCTCGGGGATGCCCCATTCTACGTCTTCATTGCGGCCTCGTTCCTGCTGTGCATCCCGCTGGCGGCGTACTACAATTTCACCCAGACCTTCCTGGACAATGCCGGCGTGACGAAGGTCGCGGCGACGCAGACGCTCGGTCAGATGTCCGAGGTCGGCTTCATGCTGCTGATGCCGCTGATGTTCGCTCGGCTCGGTGTGAAGCGGATGCTCATGGTCGGCATGGCCGCCTGGGTAGTGCGGTACGCCTTGTTCGCGGTGGCCGCTCCCTCGGCGATCTTCTCACTCATCCTCATCGGGATTCTGCTCCATGGCGTCTGCTACGACTTCTTCTTCGTCACCGGCCAGATCTACGTGGACAAGCGCTCGACGCCTGCGATCCGCGGCCAGGCCCAGGGCTTCCTCGTACTGGTCACCTACGGCCTCGGCATGTTCATCGGCGCCCAGTTGGCCGGCAACGTGTACAACCGCATCCTCGGCGGCGCAACCAGCCTGACGCTGGCACAATGGCCGAGGTTCTGGGTGCTGCCCGCCGCGTTTGCCGCGGTGGTGCTGCTCTTGTTCGCAGCCCTGTTTCGCCCGGGGGGCGCGCGCGCGCCCACGCCCGTGGCGGCCGACTAGGGAGGGTCGCATCATGGCTCGCAAACGCATCTCGAGACGCAAGTTCGTCGGCGACGTGGGCGCCGGGGTCGCGTTCGCCATCGTGCCCCCGCATGTGCTCGGCCGCGGGCACCGCGCGCCCAGCGACACCGTCAACGTCGCACGTATCGGGTGGGCGGCATGGGAGCAAACGACGTAAAGGGCGTCGCGAAGGCCGGAGCGAACATCTACGCGCTGTGCGACGTGGACGAGCACCAGGCGGCGGCGTCCTTCACGGCGTTCCCCAAGGCCAAGCGCTTCAAAGATTTTCGCGCGATGCTCGAGAAGGAGGGCAAGAACATCGATGCCGTCACCGTCTCGACCCCCGACCATACGCACACCGTGGTCGGGATCATGGCGATGAAGATGGGCAAGCACACCCGCATCCAGAAGCCAGGAGCGCGCCCGCGTGCTCGCGCATCACCTACACCTTCGCGGCGAAGGGCAATCGACCCGAAGTAAAAGTCGTGTGGCGGGACGGCAGCCTGTATCCGCCGCGCCCCAAGGAGGTCGCCGACCCCGCCGCGTGGCCGTTCGATACCAGCGGCCAGTTGTGGATCGGGGACCAGGGAAAGCTCGTGGCGGGGATCTACGGTGAGGAGCCGCGACTGCTGGACGAAGCCCGTCAGGCGGAGATCAGCGCACACCGGCCGGCGCAGAAGTACCCGCGCCTCGAGAGCGTCTACGCCGAGTGGATCGCGGCGTGTAAGGGCGGCACGCCTGCCGGCTCGAACTTCCCCGGCCATGCGGGCCCGCTCACCGAGATGGTCCTGCTGGGCAATCTGGCGGTGCACACCGCCCAAGTCCTCGAGATCGACTCGCACACCGGCGAAGTCGCGAACACCAAGATCCCGGCGGAGTACGTGCGCTTGGAGTATCGCTCGGGGTGGAGCGTGTAGGCCGACGCGGTTCGGGCGCCCATGCCGCATGCTAGATTTGCGGCATGGACATGCCGGGCCTGGGCGCCGCGCTGAGCCACCATCCGCTGCTCGCCGTCGTGACGCTGTTCGGAGCCGGCGTCGTCACGAGCGTCACCCCCTGCATCTATCCCATGATCCCCATCACCGCCGGCATCATCTCCGGGACGAGCGGGGCGCAGGCGTCGCGCGGCCGGACGGCGGGACTGACCCTGACCTACGTCGCCGGCCTCGCGCTGTTCTACGCCGTCCTAGGTCTCGTCGCCGGGCTTACCGGGTCGCTGTTCGGCACGGTGAGCGCGAGTCCCTGGGCGCGCCTGGTGGTCGGGAACCTGCTGCTCGTGTTTGCGCTTGCCATGCTGGACGTGTTCCCGGTTTCGGTCCCGCCTCGGCTGGTGCAGCGGGCCGCCGGGTTGGGAGGAGGGTCGTACCCAGCGGTCTTCCTGCTCGGCGCCACCTCGGGCATCGTCGCGGCGCCGTGCGGGGCTCCGGCGTTTGCCGCGGTGCTGACCTGGGTGGCCACCACGCGGAGCGGGCTCCTGGGGTTCGTGTACTTGTTCGTGTTCTCGCTCGGCATGACCGCGCTGCTCGTCGGGGTGGGGCTGTTCAGCGGTACGGTCACGGCTCTGCCGCGGGCAGGAGGCTGGCTGGGGTGGGTCAAGAAGGGCTCCGGTCTCGTGTTGCTGGGTATGGCCGAGTATTACCTCATTCAAGCGGGAATGGTGTGGTGATGAGATACGTGTGGTTGACGGGTGTCGCGCTGACGCTCGGCGTTGCGCCCTCGGTGGGGGCACAGGAGGTCGGCCTCGCCGTCGGCACCAAGGCGCCGATCGTGGTCGTGGAAGATCTGGACGGGAAGGCCGTGGACCTCGGGCGCGACATCGGCCACCAGCCGGTGCTGCTCGAATTCTGGGCGACGTGGTGCCCGCTGTGCAAGGCGCTCGAGCCGTCTCTCAAGGCGGCGCATGCGCGCTACGGCGGCACGGTGCGCTTCGTGGCGATCGGCGTCGGCGTGAATCAGACGCCGGCCTCGATCCGACGCCACCTCGCGGATCACCCACTGCCGTTTCCGGTGCTGTTCGATGCCGGCGGCGCTGCGGTGCGCGCCTATCAGGCACCCACGACCTCGTACATCGTCGTGCTGGACAAGACCGGGAAGGTCTCCTACACCGGCGCGGGCGCGGAGCAGGACGTCGCGAGGGCGCTCGCGCACGTCGTCGGGAACTAGCCCTCTACTCTCCCTCGGCTGGCTTGGGCGTGATGCGATCGATCGCCGCCGCCAGGTCCTTGTACGACTGCGGGTCGATCTCCCGGAACGGCGCCATCTTGTAGGCGATCCTGCCGTCCGGTCCCACCACGAATAGGTTGCGGTTGTCGAGCCCGAACTTGGGATTGTTGGCGCCGTACGTCTTGCCGATCACGCCCCCGCTGTCGCTCGCGAACAGGTAGGGGAACTCGTCGTCCCGGGCCCACGAGGCGAGCGTCTCCGCGGGATCCACGCTGATCGCGATGAGCACCACGTTGCGGCCGTCGTGAAACAGCTGTGCGTACTGATCACGGTACGCATGCATTTGGATCGTTCAGCCCTTGGTTCGCGCCTTGTAGAAGAAGGCCAGGACGACCGTCTTCCCCTTGAAATCGCTCAAATGGACGGGCGCCTTGAGCACGCCGTACCGCGTCGCGCCCGGAAGGGTGAAGTCGGGCGCTTCCGCCCCCACCGCCAGCTCGGGAGCAGGTGCCGCCGGCTGCTGCGCGCGCGCTCGCGGCGCGGCGAGCGTCGTCAACAGCGGGGCGACGAGGGCGAATGTGAACCGCTTCATGTGGGGTCCTCCTCCAGTCGTGGCGTACCTCAAGTTACCCGCGGCCCCCGCGCGGCGTCAGGGTTCCCGTGGCCCCGCGCAGCGCGTCGCGCCCGCCGCGCCAGCGCGAGCAAGGCCGTCCCGAAGGCGAGCAGCACCAGCCCCCAGACGAGGTTGATCGGCACCCCCGTCGGCGCCGTACCGGGTTGGCCCAAGGTGGCGCCGCCGTAGACGCCCAACAGCACGCCGATCAGGGCGAACAGCGCTCCCACCGGGATCCGCAAGTCGACTCCCACCGCCACTCCCTCCGACCTTCAGACTAGAAAAAGATCGCGTTGAGGACGACGGCGCCGGCGAGCACCAGCAGCGCCAGCGTCGCGGGCCGCTCGTACCATCGCCTCACGTCGTCGGTCGGCTTGGACGTAAGGCCGTACACCAGGCCGCGCAGCTCCTCAAGCGGACGCGGTCGGGTGGCGAGGCTCAACGCGATGGTCACCGCGAAGCAGGTGAGCCAGGCCGCGATGGCCGTCCAGAACGTTTGCGCGAGCTCGCTGGGATACGTCGTGACGACCCCGAGGTACCCGCCCTTCACGCCCACCGCGGCGCCCGCCGGCAGCGAGAGCCCGTGGTGGATCGCGGCCGCCAGCGTGCCGCCGAGCAGGCCGGTGAAAGCGCCGTGACCGGTGGCGCGTTTCCAGAACATCCCCAGTGCAAACGTCGCGAACAGCGGTGCGTTGACGAACGCGAACACGAGCTGGAGAAAATCCATGATGTTGTTGAACGAGGCGGCCACGTAAGCCGCCGCGACCGAGATCGCGACCCCGAACACGGTCGCGAACCGGCCCATGGCCAGATAATGCGCGTCCGGCGCGCCCGGCCGGACGTAGCTCTGGTACAGATCGTACGTCCAGACCGTGTTGAACGCGGTCACATTCCCCGCCATCCCCGACATGAACGAGGCGAGTAGCGCCGTAAGGCCGAGCCCGAGCAGCCCCGCCGGGAAGAAATGCACGAGCATCATCGGCGTGGCGAGATCGTAGTCGAGCACGACGCGACCGTGCGCGTCGCGCAGCGGCTCTCCGGTCCGCGCATCGCGCTTCGGCGGCACGAGGCCGGGCGCTGCCGCGGCGGTGAGGGAGGTCGAGGAGGTTGGGGAGGCCGTGACGACAGGCGCCGCCTGGCGCACGCCGCTCGTGGGACTGACCACCAGCGCCAGCATCCCGGGGACGATGACGAGGAAGGGGAACAGCATCTTCGGGACCGCCGCGATGAGCGGCGTGCGCCGGGCCGCCGTCATCGAGTTCGCCGCCATGGCGCGCTGCACTACCAGGAAGTCCGTACACCAGTACCCGAACGACAGCACGAACCCCAGGCCCATCACGAGGCCGAACCATTCCACGCCCACGGGGTTCGCGGACGCGCTCCCCATGAACCGCCAGCTCTGCGTGTAGGCACCCGGCGCGTATCCGTTGGCCGTCGCGACGCCGGCGAGCCGGCCGGCGAGTCCGGGCCAGCCGCCGACGTCGCGCAGCCCGAGGAACACGAGCGGGGCGAATCCGAACACGATCAGGAAGAACTGCAGCACTTCGTTGTAGATGGCGCTGGTGAGCCCGCCCAGGAAGATGTAGGCGAATACGATCCCCGCGGCCACCAGGATGCTCAGGTCGAAGCTCCATCCGAGCAGCAGGTTCAGCAGCTTGCCCATGGCGTACAGTGAGATGCCGGAGGAGAAGACGGTCATGACGGCGAACGAGATCGCGTTCAGACCCCGGGTCTTCTCGTCGAACCGGAGCTTCAAGTACTCCGGGACCGAGCGCGCGCGCGAGCCGTAATAGAACGGCATCATGAACAGGCCCACGAACACCATCGCGGGGATTGCGCCGATCCAGTAGAAGTGGCTCGTCGCGATCCCGTACTTGGCACCCGAGGCGCCCATCCCGATCACTTCCTGTGCGCCGAGGTTGGCCGAAATGAACGCCAGGCCCGTCACCCAGGCGGGGATCGAGCGCCCCGAGAGAAAGAAGTCCTCGCTCGTATGGACGTAGCGTCGGAGCATCACGCCGATGGCCAGCACGAAGCCGAAGTACAGGAGCATCACGGCGTAGTCGATCCCGTGGAGCGTCGTCACGTCAGGGTCGCCTCACCGGCTCGCCATCGGCGTGATGCGCACCAGCACGACGCCGTGGGCTGGCACGGTCGCCTGGTACTGGCTCCCGAACGCACCGCGATCGGCATGGTCCCAGAGATCGCGCACCCGGACGGAGTCGGCGCGCAGGCCGAGGCGGTTGAAGTGCGCGGTGATCTTGCCTGGGGCGCTCGAGCGGTTGAGCAGCGCCACCGCGCGTCCGCCGTCCTTGAGCGGCTTCACCCAGATCTGGTGCTCAGGCGGGCCCTCCCCCATGAGCATCCCTTGTACGCCGAGCGAATCCTGATCGACCGCGATCACCTCACGGTTCGTGAGGATGTCGCGGGTGGTGGCGGACATGCTCCGGACGTCGTTCCCGGCGATAAGGGGGGCGGCCAGGATGGCCCAGAGGCTGAAGTGCGCCCGGTATTCGTCGTCCGTCATTCCCCCGTTGCCCACCTCGAGCATGTCGGGGTCGTTCCATCCTCCCGGGCCCGCGGCGCGTGCGTGCTGGGCCGTCACGTCCAGGTTGGCGAGCATCGAAGGCCATTTGTCCGAGATGTCCCCGGTCGTGCGCCACAGGTGCCCGATGCTCGGGGCCCACTCCCACGGCTGGTTGGAACCCCACTCGCAGAGGCTGAGAATGATCGGCCGTCCGGCACGCTCGAGGGCTTCTCGGAACCGCCGGTACTGTGTCGGCGCGTCGAGACCCTTCGCGTGACACCAGTCTTCCTTCACGTAGTCCACACCCCAGGCGGCGAACGTGCGGGCATCCTGCTCCTCGTGCCCCAGCGTCCCGGGACGCCCTTGGCAGGTGCTCGATCCGGCGTCGGTGTAGATGCCGAGGCCGAGACCTCTCGTGTGGACGTAATCGGCGAGTGCCTTGATGCCGTGCGGAAACCGCCCCGAGTCGGCGACGAGCGTCCCGCTCGAGTCGCGCGCCACCTCCCAGCAGTCGTCGATCACGACGTAGTGGTAGCCGGCGTCTCGCATTCCACTCGCCACGATCGCGTCGGCCGTCTCCCTGACGAGCTGCTCGCTCACGTCGCAGCCGAAATGGTTCCAGCTGTTCCAGCCCATCGGGGGGGTGCGCGCCAGGCCGTGCAGCGCGCCCTGGACGGCGGAGCTCGCGCTCGGCATGGAGAGCGAGAAGAGGAGCGGCGCGATCAGCCGGGACGTGGTGAACGGGGGTCGCACGGTCGACACTCGCGGTGGGGGGCCCTCAGTTCGCGAGTGGACGGTAGTTCACGTCCAACACCGACAGCCGCTCGAGATGTGTGACGAGCCGCCTGGTGAAGTCGCCGTAGTCCCGCTCTTCCGGCGGTGTCCACAGCACCTCGGCAAGGGCGCACACCCTGGGAAACACCATGTACTCCGCTCGCTTCGCGTCGGGGACGTATTCGGTCCACAGCTGTCCCTGAGCCCCGAGCACATGTCGCGCCTCGTTCGCGGTCAGGGCGGGCGGTACGGGCTCGAACGCATACACCGTGTCGAGCGGCAGGTAGCCCCCGATCGCGAGCGGCTCGGCGACGGTGTCGGCGGACTGATAGTGATCGAAGTAGGTGTGCGATCCGGGCGCCATGACCACGTCGTGTCCCGCTTGGGCGGCCGCGATGCCGCCGTCCACGCCGCGCCAGGACATGACCACCGCGTTGGGCGCGAGGCCACCCTGAAGGATCTCGTCCCAGCCCACGAGCGTGCGGCCGTGGGCGGTGAGAAACTCGTCCATGCGGTGCGTGAACCAGCTCTGCAGCTCGTCTTCGTCCTTGAGCCCGAGCTCGCGAATCCGCGCTTGTGCGAGCGGGCTCGCCTTCCACTGGGTCTTTGGAGCCTCGTCGCCGCCGATATGGATCCAGCGTCCCGGGAACAACGCCATCACTTCCGTCAGCACGCTCTGATAGAAGCGGACGGTCGGGTCTCCGGGATTGAGGATGTTCTCGTCCACGCCCCAGCCCATCCAGACGGGGAGGGTGTCGCCGCGGTTGCCGAGCTCGGGATACGCGGCAATCGCGGCCTGGGAGTGGCCCGGCATCTCGATCTCCGGCACGATCGTCACGAAGCGCGCGCGGGCGTAGGCGACGATCTCGCGGACGTCGTCCTGGGTGTAGAAGCCACCGTGTGGCTGGCCGTCGAACCGCCACTTGGTCGAGTCCCGATCGGGCCGTCCGATGATCGTCTGCGGGCGCCAGGCGCCCACCTGGGTGAGACGCGGGTACTGCTTGATCTCGAGCCGCCACCCCTGGTCGTCGGTCAGGTGCCAGTGAAAGCGGTTGAGCTTATGGAGCGCCGCGAGATCGATCAGCTTCTTCACGAACTCCTTGGGCATGAAGTGCCGCGCCACGTCCAGATGAATGCCCCGCCAGGCGAACCGCGGCGCATCTTCGATCGCGACGGCGGGAGCCACCCACGCGACTCCGGCCACCGGCGCCTCACGGAAGATTTCCGGCGGCAACAGCTGGCGCAGCGTCTGCAGGGCGTAAAACGCGCCCGCCGGCCGGTAGGCGCGGATGGCGATGCCCCTCGGCCGCACGTCGAGCCGGTACCCCTCGTCGCCGAGTCGCGCGAGCGCGGAGTCGAGCCGGATCGAGATCGCCGGCGCGCCGGCGGGCGCGGCTCCCGCCCGCACCGTGAGCCGGAAGCCGGTGGCGGGAAAGAGGTAGTCGGCCAGCAGCTCGCCCAGCGGGCGCGTCGCGCGATCGGTGGTGATCATGGTTGCAGCCGTCAGCGCGAACGCGCCCGGTTGCCGGGCGATGTGCGCCGGGCGTGGGATGACGGCGAGCCCTGAGTCCGCGACCAGGATCAGGAGCAGCGTCGGGAGCGTGATCATGGGTTGGCGCTCGCCGGCCGCGCCCCCGCGAGTCCCACGGCGTCGAGCATGAACGCGTACCGGAACGCGATTTCCCGGAGTCGATCGTACCGTCCGGACGAGCCGCCGTGCCCGCCGGCGAGGTTGACCTTGAAGTACAGCGGGTTCGCGTCGGTCTTGCGGGCGCGCAGCTTCGCGACCCATTTCGACGGCTCCCAGTACATCACCTGCGAATCATTGAAGGACGTGGTGACGAGCATCCAGGGATACGCCTTGGCCTCGACGTTGTCGTACGGGGAGTATTGCCGCATGTAGGCGTACTGCTCGGCGATGTGAGGGTTGCCCCACTGGTCCCACTCCTGGGCCGTGAGGGGGAGCGACGCGTCGAGCATCGTGTTGATCACGTCGACGAACGGCACGTCGGCGACCACGGCGCGGAACAGATCGGGTCGCATGTTCACTACCGCGCCCATGAGCAGCCCGCCGGCGCTCCCGCCGTTCGCCACCAGGCGGTCGCGGCCGGTGTACTTGAGGCGCACCAGCTCCTCGCCCACGTCGATGTAGTCCCGGAACGTGTTCATCTTGTGCATCATCTTGCCGTCGTCGTACCAGCGGCGTCCCATCTCCTGCCCGCCGCGGATGTGGGCGATCACATAGATGAAGCCGCGATCCACGAGACTCAGGACGTTCGAGTTGAACGTCGGCTCGATCGTCGCCCCGTACGAGCCGTAGGCGTAGAGCAGCAGCGGGCGGCTGCCGTCGAGCGGCGTGCCGCGCCGCAGCAGCAGCGACACGGGGACCCGCACGCCGTCCCGCGCCGGGGCCATGAGGCGGCGCACTTCGTACTGCCCCCCGTCGTAGCCGCTCGGAATCTCCTGCCGCTTCTTCAGCACCCGCGCGCGGCTACGCAGGTCGTAGTCGTATACCGAGCTCGGCGTCACGAGCGACGAGTAGGAGAACCGGAACGTGCCGGTGTCGAACTCGGGGTTGCCCGCGGGAAACACGCCGTACGCGACCTCGGGGAACGTCACGTAGTGCGAGCGGTTGGTCCGGAGATCCGTCACACGCAGCCGGCGCAGCCCACCCGAGCGCTCGCTCACCACGACGAAGTCCTTGAAGGCGTCGAGGTTCTCCACGAACACCGAGTCGCGGTGCGGCAGCCAGTCGGTCCAGTGCGTGGGCCCGGGGTCCGATTCGGGCGCCCGCACGATCCGGAAGTTGGGCGCGTGGTCGTTGGTATAGATCAGCAGGAAGCCGTCGGCGGGCTCCACGCTGTACTCGACGTTGGGCCGGCGCGCGGCGACGACGCGGGGCTCGGCCGTCGGCGTCGCGGTGGGGATCAAGCGCCACTCGGAGGACGTGAACCCGTCGGCCGGGATGAGCACGTACTTGCCGCTGCGCGAGCGGAACACCGCCACGTTCTCGAGGACGTTGTCCTCCTGGAACACCTTGACGTCCTGCGTCCGCGGAGTCCCGGTCACGTGCCGCCAGACGGCGTTCCCGCGTTTGGCCGAGTCGGCCGTCAGGTAGAAGAACGTGCGGTTGTCGTCCGCCCAGGCGGTCCCGTTCCACACGCCCGGGATCGAGTCGGTCAGCCGCCCCGAGCCCAGGTCCTTCACGTACAGCGTGTACTCGCGGAACGCTGTGGTGTCCTCGAGATACAGGAGGCGACTGCCGTCGGGACTGACGTCGAAGCCGCCCAAGGCGTGGAACCGCTTGCCCTGCGCCAGCGCGTTCTGATCGAGGATCACGTCCTCGGGCGCGTCGAGGCTGCCCTTCTTGCGACAATAGATCGGGTACGGCTTTCCCTCTTCGGTGCGGTTGTAGTACCAAAAGCCGTTGTTGCGGTACGGCACCGTGAGGTCCGTCTCCTTGATCCGGCCCAACATCTCGCGGTATAGTTGCTCCTGCAGCGCCTCCGTGTGCTGCATGGCGACAGCCGTGTAGGCGTTCTCCGCCTCGAGATACGCGCGCACCTCGGGGTTCTGCTTCTCGCGGAGCCAGAAGTAGTCGTCCTCCCGCACCTCACCGTGCAGGGTATCGACCTTGGGAACGACGCGGGCGACCGGGGGCGACTGGGCCCGCGCCAGCGGGCCGAGCGGGAGCAGCAGAGCGAGGCCGAGGCAAACGCGCATTCGCATGAGGGAGCGTCCTGTCAAGGAGAGCCGCCGAGCTCGCGTACCCAGATGTCGCGGAAGCGGACCGGATTGCCGTGATCCTGCAGCACGAGCGGCAGCTTGTCCGGGTGTGGCTGGTAATGCGCTCGGCTGCCGTGCACCGTCCAGCCGGTGATGACCGTGTTCTCCTGCACCAGGATCCCGTTGTGGAATACGGTGACGCGGGCGGAGTCCCGCACCGCGCCGTCCGCCGCGAAGCGCGGTCGATGAAAGATGATGTCATAGGTCTGCCATTGACCCGGCGGGCGGCTGGCGTTGACGAGCGGTGGGGTCTGGCCGTAGACGGCCCCGGCCTGGCCGTCGGCGTACGTGTCGTTGTGGTACGAATCGAGCACCTGGATCTCGTAGTGCGTCATCAGGAACACGCCGCTGTTGCCACGCTCCTGACCCTCACCCTTGGGCGGCGTGGGCGTCGCCCACTCGATGTGGAGCTGCATGGAGCCGAAGCCGCGCCTGGTCGTGATCGCCCCGCTGCCGGGCGCGACCTCCAGGTAGCCGTC